>Ga0307928_10000297_pt1 | contig 37042 bp, 55 predicted proteins | sample AceLakmetagen232_FD_201815 | JGI IMG/M metagenome (GOLD analysis project Ga0307928, IMG submission 201815) | Saline water microbial communities from Ace Lake, Antarctica - #232 | ecosystem: Environmental > Aquatic > Non-marine Saline and Alkaline > Saline | place: Antarctica: Ace Lake... | reverse complement strand
TTTCGGGGGGGCAAACGGTTCTCGTGTCCACCAGTACCTGGGCCCGCCATTCTCACGCTACCTCATCCGGGTGATACATTCGGCTCATTCTAAGGAGTCGTACGGGCGCAAGGTCAATCACCCGTTTGGGGGAACCCTGTTCACCCGTTTGGGGATTGAGCGCGGTGGTACCTATATGGTATCGTGTATGACAGTTTCGAGGAGGCGCATCATGGGACGTCGTGTAGTGTATGGTCTAATAATCCTGGGTTTATTGGCTACGTCGTGGCTGGGATGGAGCTTTGCAGGCGAGCGGCAATCGGCCGTCGAAACGTTGGACCGCCAGTCTGCCCTGCTCGCTATTGAATTACAGACTGCGGGGTTGGAGCTGGCCCTGGCGACAGACGAATTGGATACGACGTCTGAGCAAGTGGGCCGACTCAACGTACAGGTGATCGAGTTTGAGAGCTCTCAGACTCTCACCAGCGTGGAAGTCAGCAGCCTGAATACCCAACTTGCGTGGGCCAGGCTGGGTGTCCTCGATCTTAAAGCCCAACTTGCGGGGGCCAGGGTGGATGTCCTCGATCTTGAGGCCCAACTTGCGTGGGCCAGGGTGGACAGCCTCGATCTTGAGGCCCAACTTGCGTGGGCCAGGGTGGATGTCCTGGAACTCGAGGGGCAACTGGCCGCCACGACTCTGCGAGGGAGCCAGTTCGCGTCGTTGTCCGACTTGAATGCCTGGTTGGCCGCGGACCACACAAGCGAACAGACATACATAGCCGATACCTTTGACTGCGATGACTTTGCTCTTATGCTCCAGGAGCACGCCTGGCGGGACGGCTATTTGCTCGACGTTCAGGCCCTCTTCTATGATGACAAGGACGGGTGGACACTCTCTTACGACCAGTGGACCTATTACAATCTGTCAGGCTACAGCCACTACCACGCATTGAATCTCACCATCATCGACAACACAATCTACCTCATCGAGCCGCAGACGGATGAGGTCTGTAGGCTGTGCCTGGTAGATTAGTAGTAGATACCAAACCCTCGGAAGCCCTTGCCTCAGAGCGCCGGCAGACCCTGCCTGAGACCCATGGCGAGTGCAGGCGGCAGCAGCTCCGCAGCCCGTTCACATAACGCCATCCCCATGATCTGATTGGACGGCGGGTTCCATCCCCTGAGGTTCGGCCAGCCCTCATCGTGGCACGCCCGGGCGAGAGCTCTCCAGGAATACCCTCGCACTAGGCGAAGGTCAGCCACATACGATGCCTGGCCCGGTGTCATTGACGCCGCCATGCCCCGGAACTCAGTCAGTGTCTCCCACGCGTCCCTGGCCAACCGCATGAGGGCCTGCTCATTCAAGGCGGTGACGCCGTCCCCTGAAGACGCCGACTGGAGGACCCCCACGTCAGCCGGATCGAGGACTCTCCCCTCGTACGTCTCGTTAGTCAAGAACAGCCTATCTTCGGGCATCATAACCTCCGATGTCCAGGTCGGGGTTCTGCTGGATCTCACGGCACGGCTCCACGACCATAAGCAGCAGCCGTGCCCGGTATACCTTCGAGAGGTTGACCATCAGTTCCTCGAAGCTGTCGCCCAGGACCTCGGGACTCTCCACTGACAGGATGCTCGCCCCGCCCTGCACGGCTGCAGCAAGGGCCAGGTCCAATCCCTCCCACTTTGACCTGTCATAGTCGCCGAGGATACCGGTCGGCATTGACGGCGGGATCTCGCGCCGGAAAACATGGATCGGCCGGCGACGGCGGTCACCGCCTGTCATGTGGCCCTCTCTTCCACCAGTCCTACGAGGCCCCATACAACGTCATTCATTGTGATACCTCCGTCAGAATTGTCCGCGGCCCGCCATTTTAGCTTTGGCGAGACGGCGTTTTGTGCCTGGTTGAACCTGATTTTGTGCCTGCATTTTAACTTATGTATCAAAGTTAAAACGGACCCTTCACATAAGCCTCAGGCTGGCCCTCGGGCCGGGGCGGATTCGGTGGCAGCATTGTTGTCTACCCCGGTCAGCATCCTTTCCCCAACCCGGGCCAGCGCAGCCACTCTTGCTAAGTGACATAGCGTGCCACTCTGGGCACGCACCAGCCGTCCGATTTCCAGTACAGATAGCTTGCGATCAGACAGGGACCTTGCTCTCCTGCGTACGGTCACGGCGTCGGTGTGCGAGTGAAGGTCTTTGTCATAGACGCCCAGCACGCCGGCGTACGGAAACAGCGAGTCACACAATATGGCTGCCTCGTTGGCCAGGTCGGCCGGCAGGGCAAAGTAGAACTGCCGGATCGGGCTGATGGCAAGGCCACGTCTCCCAGGGCCACGTCTCCAATGTGTGTGCTTGCGCTTCTGCCTGTCCCTTCGCAGGTCTGGTATCGAGACCTTGACCTCGGTTTCAACCAGCGTTCCATTCGGCAGGACGGTAAGAACGTCAGCCACTGAATTAGACTCATTCAGGCGATAGTCCGTGACCTCGAAGGCAATCACCGGGCACTGGCGCTTGAAGCGCCAATACTCAGCGACAATCGCCTTTATCTCGTTGGCGTTCACTTCCGTCTGCGCCTCTTGGCTATCCGGGCTTTCTGCCTGACTTTCGGCAGTTCGTTCTGTGCCTGGGCGATGATCCGTAGTGCCTGCATGGGTGAAAACATCTTGCCTTCCACTGCATGCAGCAAACTGCAACTGTGGCCGGCCGGGCACACGCACGCTATGGTCTGGTGGGTTTGAATGTCCTTGTCGGATTCGACCAACACCTTGAAAGACGTCGACGGCCATTCTTCCCCTCGAGGGCATTTGAGTATTAGCGGAAGGTCAACCATCGGAACCTCACCAGGGTTGGTCATCGTCTTCTCGGTCCGGCCCGCCGGCGCCCCTCCCCAACAACTCGAAGCGATGAACCGGCTCAGGTTGATTACTCCTGGCGACAGCCCGGGCGATCTCCTCAGTGGTCGGGGTTAACGAGTACATTGCCTGGGGGGAATAGAACTGCGTGGTCCAGCCTTCGCCCGCCACGTCCGGAATGTCAATGCGTATCATGGGGGCGCCAAAGAGGGTGACATCACTCACGATGCCGGCGAGTCGCCTGTGACCGTATACCTCGAGGATCGCCCATTCCTTGAATTGCTCGGCCGGGTTGGCATCTTCAGTCACGTGTGTACCTCCTGACGGACATGCATTTTGTCTGGTTGCCCTGGTGGCCTGTAGCTCTGCGATCTTCAGACAGAGTTGGCAATTGATCGGAGCCCTGACGGTCCGGACCCAGTCGCTCCTATAGAGTGCACGGCCGCAGAGGGTGAAGCCGTCGCATCTTGGGCTACGACCGTGCACCTTACCTTTGGGATAATGCATGACATGGTCCATTTTCGTAATTACTTCAGTCCTTCAACAAAATCCATGAAGTCGTTTAGTTCGGTCGCATCCAATGTCACCGTGGATGCCCGCGCACCCTTCGTTTGCACTATCTGCACAACCAGCCCTCCGCCATTTCGGTCCCGGTATGACCGACACATCGTTATGGCGCCATCGGGGACCTTCTCAGAGGATAGGATCTGTTCATTCACCCGCATGCCGCTGGCAATGTGGCCATACCCTTGAGGTAGTGGCCCCTTCCACACCAACCCTATACGAGTCCGTGACTCAATCCAGTCAGCAGGGATCTTCTTGCGTAGTCGTCGCACTGCCATCCAAAGGAGTGAGTGGTCTGGTTGTTTTGGTTCCTCGATCTGCCATATCTCACGTAGTAGGGTCTCCTTTCTGACCACTTCACCCGGTCTATCGAGCAGCCTCTCAAGCAACGATCTCTCAATTGCACTGAGAAGTATCTTCTCATCCTTCGTTTCGAGGCAGTGCCCCCTCAGTCTCATAAAGCAACCTACTCACTACTGCCTCAACCCTGCGTCTCCAGGATCCCCTGGGCCAGAGTCAACGTCCGGAGCTCCTGGTCAACCCCGACGAACTCGCCGCACAGGCGGGCAATCTCGGCGACGAGTTGGTCCCTCTGTTTGACGCGCTCGCTTATGGTGTGGCGCAGTTGGTCCACCTGGTTGGTCGGCGATGTCTCCGGAGGAGGGGCGACGGCCAGGTCCTCCGGGTGAGGGCGCCCGCTCTTCTTCGCTTTGCCCTGGCCACGGGCCCCGTACCAATCTGGTTTTGGCAGTACTCCCCACTGCACCAGTTTGCCGGTTACCGTGGCATAGGCCAGCTGGAGTTCCTTCGATGCGGGCCCGATCTTCTTGTCATGCGCCTCCCAACAGGCAATTATTTCGTCTTTCCTGTCCTCGTATTTCCTCTCAGCAGACTCACCTCTCGGCATCAGATCTTCGCTCCTTCCTGGTTTGTTTCCGTTCCAGTTGACCTCGGGCTCGGCGTACGCGGGAACCGTCTGCTTGTCACCGCAGCGGCTACAGATACAATCCACCAGCATCTTCCCCGAGTCCGCATCCCGGTACGGCTGACTGCAGATGCGGTGGTGGGGTCCGGGTTCGCCAGCGTGACACTCCCCTGCCGGCGGCGCCCCAGGACTCACTCGGCCCCCGGGGTGAGCTGGAATCTCGAGGCGACCATGTGCTCATAGAGCGTGCGGCCATCCCGGCCCACCAGGTAGGGCAAGAAGAGCTGCTCCATGTCGGCCATCTCGGTGGTGAGCAAGGCGACTTGCGCCTCAACCCAGTCCTTGATAATCCGCCAGGCCACCCGTATGGCATGCTCCCGGCACCGAAAGCGCCGGTCGACTTCCTGCCGCTCGAGCACGACCAGTACCCTTTCTGGATCTACCGGAAGACGGTAATCCAGGTCCCCGTATCTTGAGGCGATCCGGAAGGAGATGGCCTTGAGCAGCCTGTCATCATCGTACTCGACGATAATGGCTTTGGCGCCATGCCGTGCCAAGGTGGACTGTATCTCGCCGACGGTCTTCTCTGTAGGGATCCTCGTCGTGTAGTTTAGTAGCGGCATACTCCTCCTGCTGTGAGCGCTACTCTCTGGTCATGCGTAGTGCTCCCGAACCATGCGTACGTGGTCCTCCAATATTGGACATCTCTCGAACATTCGCCCCTCCCGCTTGGGGCGAAGACTGAACAGCAGCCGCAGGTAACCGGGTGCAGCTCCCCGGATCTCCACCCGTACCATGCGGTCATGGGCGAGTACCACCAAGCGGGTGAGTTGGTTATCGTCAACCGTCGCCATAGGGCCATGAATGACGAGGCTCACAGCGTTGTCGTTGGCCCAATTCACCTTTCTTAGACTATGTGATGACAGGTGGTAGATACCCAGGAACAGGTCGCCAACCAGGTCGCCCACGGCCTCACCCAGAGACGACATTGGTTGATCCTTCAAGAGATCTTCCTTCAGCCAGTCAGTGCCTGCGTAATGCATCAGTCCATCAATACTCGTCGGTGAATGACCCGAGGAACCGTAGGAAATGGACTGCACCCAGCACGAAGCTGATCAGTACGACCGTTAGCGACGCGACCCCAAGAACGATGCCGGCCTTGGCCCAGAAGACCCAACTTGCCTGTTCCGGTTCTGGCAAGTGGGCGAACAGCCATGGGACGAGATGCACCACATCGCCATAGATAACCCCTACAACTACCGCCAGTAGAACCGCAGTTTTGACAAACCACACGGTATTCTTCCTCCTTTCGTAATCTTGGATCCGGTGGTAAAATGGGGCTGGGTGACCCATCCAGACCCAGGATTCGGGGTCCTGGGCCTGGTCGATGACTCAGCTCTTAACCTTCCCTCCAGTAGCTAACGGCAGTTGCGTGCCGTTGTGCAGCCAACCGAAGTCATAGCCGGGCGGCAGGGCTTCGAGCCCCTCCCCGAGACAAGCCAGTGCAGCCATCATCCAACCGCGCCCGCCGGTCCGCTGGCTGTCGAGCCTTTCGAGTGCCGATAGCAGAGCCTTGCGGCCGGCAACTAAGCGGCTTCGACCTTTTGACGTCGCCGAGAGGTAGACCACGCGTTGGTCCTTCCGCGACCGGTGCTTCTTGACCAACCCCAGCTTCTGCATCCGGCTGCAGAGGGCCGACACGCTATGAGCTTGCCGGAACCCGAAGGTTGACAGGTCGCCAGGCCGCAGCTTGACGGCCGACTCCAGCGCAGCCAGCACCATGAACTGCTGCCAGGTCATCTTCTCCGACTCGAAGGCCAGATCAATGACCCTGTCTACCGCATCGTATTCCTGCTTGAGTCGGATCCATTCATCGAGTGCGCGAAGACCAGTCTTGATTTCGTACATGTTGTCCTCCTTTCGTTGTGGGGCTGACACCTGGCCAGGGGGTAGCGAATGCCCTGGCCTAACCCTTGGGAATTTTTGTCAGATGGATGTGGGTGGCCTGGCGGACCCTGGCGGCGATGTCGGGCACGTTGCTAACGCAGGCCAGACCAGGGATAACCCCGAGCATCTCGCCGTCAACAGAGAGTGTCATGGGCTCCAATTCCTCGGTTGTGGGCCCCGTTTGGATCGGCTCCATGGGTTTGGTCTGAAGGACCTCCCCTAGCGGCGGGCGTTCGACCACTGAGGCGATACCTCTCAAATGGGCCGACTCGATGGCAAGGTTTATCTGGCTGGTGATCCTCTCCCACTCATCCTTGGGGAGTTCTGGGTCGGTGAAGAACAGCGTCGAGATGTGACAGGGCTGAGGGGCCGCGCTTTGATAGTATTCGGCGACCTTTAGGCACAACCCGGACATCGCCTCGGGTGGCAGACCCTCCATGACGAAGCCTACTACTACAGTCTGCATACAACCTCCTTTCTGGACTGGCTATTTCTCAAGGAATATCGAGAGTTGTGCGGGGGCAGGCGCCGGCGGTGACGCCAGGTCCTCACCGTCGCCGGCCTCGAGTACCTCCCGGAGCATCCACCGTGCATAGCTCACGCGCCGTTCGTCGCCGGCTGCGGTGGCCACCTGGAGGATCCCGCGCCAGGTGGGAATGTTCCACTGGCACCAGACCTCACACATGTGCTCGCGCAGGCTCATCTGTTGAACGGGCCTTCCACTATGGCCGCTGCCTTGGACCTGTATCCCGGGCACGGCACACCTGGTGTTGGGCTCAAGCCCCTGGCACACCGGTATCCCCTCTCCATCTGTACCCATTTGTAGTGGGTGCACTCAGCGCATTCAGGCGGCGTGTGTTGTTTGTTTCTCATCTTGACGTTCGGTGCCGGCCTGGTTTCGTGCCATGATGGCGTCCCAGACGACCAGGGTTAGGGCGCCCATCTCACCAGCGAACTCCAGGAGTACTCGGGTCACACGCTCTGGGTCAGCGTGATCCAGCCCGAGCTCGTGACAGCGGGCCAGTAGTCTCAGGGCCCCCCTCACTGCATCGGAGGTGCTCCGGTAACCAAGGTCACCCCGGAGCTTCTCGAGCGCCACCATTTCCTCGGGTCTCAGCCTGACTCCAATAAATCGATACTCGGTATCAATCGCCAACCATATACTCCTTCCTACAGCGGCAGCCCCTGCTGCCCTGAGTCTGTTTCTTCTCGCCTGAGCTCCGCCGCCTTCGTCTCCAGTAATGCCAGGGCCTCCGGATAGGTCCGACCCGCCTTGCGCCAGGCGCCCAGCGACATGCCTAGCGCAGTCTGGATCTGCTCCGGGGACCGATAGCCCAACTCGGATGCCTCCCGGAAGAGGTCGCCGGCAGTCCCAGGCGTGGCTGTGATCACTACCCGCGATACGGGCACCTCCCCGGCCGGCGGATCGAGGTCGCCAGGGACATCCTCGTCCACCGGAGTCTCCGTGCTCTCCGCCGGCCCGGTGTCCTCGGGCGGGTCATCATCCGGGCTGGGCAGTAAACAGATATCCGTAGACCCTGTTTGAGCTATCTTTGACAGCTCAAACAGGGTCAGGTGGGCGTTCAGGTGCAAGACATAGATCGTCTGCTTCTTGCCGTCCACCTGGGCCTCCTGGGGCTGCAGGGAGAGCTCCAGGGGTATGTATGACATGCGGCCGCAGGCCGTCAATAGCCTTAGGGCTGCATTGATATTGAGGATGCTATTGGTGCTCGATGTGTCGATCTGCCAGACCCCGAGCCCGGGCACGTGCGGCAGCAGGAACTGCAGGCACATCACCTGCCGGCAGCGCTTCGCCTGGTAGTGGGCACACGTGATCGGGTCACAGCCGACGTCGCGCCGCTCCGTTTGCCGGCTGGCCGGGTTGGCGATCTCCCCGGTCTCGAGGTCCACCAGGGCGACAGCTCGCTCACCATCCCCCTTACAGATCAACCCGCGGCCCCGGGCATAGCAGCGATAGTATTGCGATGCCACCTGCTCCGGATCCTCGGCGGGGAATGCGATCAGGAGCCGTGTCGGCTCTGGACCGACAACCGAGGCCACGGCATCCGGCACCACGAAGTACGGCGTCCGTTCGGGGTACCCGCCGGCGGACGTCCGGCCGAGGTGGATCTTCCCCAACCGGGGTAATCTCGTCTGGTCACTCAGGCCCTTAATTGGCACAGGGGGCTCCCATGCCCGCAGCGAAAGCGGACAGACACTCCGAGATCATCTCGGTCGTGGCGATGGCAGTCAACACCCCCGCGTACGTCACGACCACCGCTGCGCCCTCGTCTGGCGGCGTGTTGACGTCTCGCTCGGCATCATGGGCACCCTTGCCAATCACCCTCCACCGCAGCAGACAGCGCCGCATGGAGGCCTCCGGGATCTGGCATCGGTTTGCGGCGCCCAGAACACTGCCGGCGGCGAGGTATGCGCTGATAAACTCATTGCGTCTCCGTTGGTACTCGACTGAGCGCGCCCGGAGTAGTTCGGGGTCCCGGAAGATGTAGCCTCGAGCTCCCCCTGGGTTTCTGCGCCACCCCGACCTGGGGATCGGCCCGGCCAGCCTGCGGCCATCCGAGAAGGTCCGCCGCTCGCCACAGATACGGCAGACGCCGAGCGCCTCGCCGTCAACAGAATTGCCGAGTATCCAGTGGTGGGCACACGTTGCCGTCTCAGGCATCCTATTGCCTCCTTGCCCGGGCCAGCTTCGCCCGGTAGCTCTCATGCGATCGCATGACCACAATTTGCCCCTCGCTGATCCGGTCGGCGATCCGCCCCGGCAACTGGTCGGGACCGCAGTTGGTGGCGATGATCGTGCGCAGGCCATTCGAGTATCTGTGGTCGATGATCCTGTGGAGTTGGGTGCTGGCCCACGAGAGGCGTACATCGTCGCCCTTGTCGTAGTACTCGCCCAGGCCGTCTATGACCAGTAGCCCGGCGGACTCGAGTACGCTCAGGAACAGCTTGTGATCAGCAAACGACATGCCACGGATGCTGTCCAGGATATCCTCGGCCATGTAGTAGTAGGCGTGAGAATCAGCGCCATGTTGCCACCCGAGCCTGAACTCCAACCAGTCCCACACGGCTGCCATGGAGAGGTGGGTCTTGCCCCTACCCACCGGCCCGGACAACATCAGAAAATGGTGGGGGGCTTGTTCCCAGACGAAGGCGTGCACCACGTCGTACGCAGCCGGGTCAACGTGTTTCTTGAACGTCTCGAATCTCATCCTGTAGTACGTGCGAGACGGCACGTGTGGCCAATTCGGAATAGACAGGAACAAACCGGGCATCACTTGGGTCCAGGGCATTGTTCGGCCCTCCCTTCTTCCATGTAGGCGTTCCAGTCGCTCTCAATCCGGTCACCACTCGGTAACCCGGGGTTTTGGTTGCTCTGCCGCTTCAAGCGGGCCTGAATGTATGACAGATGGCTGCCGGCGATATCGGCTGCCGCCGTCTCCCAGATCTGGCGCAACAGGTACCCGCCGTCCCGGTTGGCCGTGGTGAAGATCTTGCCCATGCGGCCGTGGAGACGGTTGGGGTCGAGATCCTCCGGTGGAGCGGACGAATGCCAGGTAGTGAACGCTCGGGCCAGGACGGCGACCTTGTTCGGAGCGTGGTGCAGCTCCTGCAGCCACTCCTTGAAGCCCTGAGTCTCGGGCGCGACCGGCGAAGCCGGTATCCCGTCCTTGTCTTTAATTTCTTTCCTTTCTTTAGGCCCTGCCTGGCCAGGCACACCATTTATTACCGGTACTGGTAATGTTTTATTACCGGTACTGGTAAGCTTTTTTACCGGTACTGGTAACTTTTGCTTTTTTACCAGTACTGGTAACTTTTGAAGCCAAAGCTCGGTACATTCCTGGACGGTCAGTGCCTGTTTATTACCTGTCCTGGTAATAATGCATCGGGCGGTGAGGGTCGACAGAGCTCGCGATACATGCGTCACAGCGATGCCGGTGCCCCGGGCGATCTCGCTGACCGGGAGGCGTTTGGTCTTCACATTCCATCCGTATGTCTGTCGTATCACGTACATAATGACCCTGCCCTCGTAGGGGCACAGGCTTACCGCTGCCAAAGCCTCAAGCAGCTTGTTAGGAACCTTGGTGTAGTGGCTGTCGGGTTCCCGGCGAGGCATAGCCTATTGCTCGCCCGTTTCGTGGTCTGTAATCAGCACTCCTTTCAGGTGGTCCAGCTCGTGGCAGCAGACCCGGGCTTGAAAGCCCTTGAACCTGTACCGCACCGGACGCCGAAGATCATTCATCCCCGCAACCGTGACCTGGTATGGCCGGCGGATGCGGACCTGACGGCCAGGCACGCTCAGACACATCTCATCGCCCATCTGCGTGCCCCGGGTCTTAGTCAGCGAGGGGTTGAGTATAAAGAGGGGAGGGCCGTGGTCGCCCTCGCTTGCCAGCGTCATGATTTGCAGGTCCACCCCGACCTGGATTGCCGATAGCCCCACGGGCTCCATGTCACCGAAGTGTTGCTGCATCAGGTGCCGCATCTTTGAGATCACGGGCTCGATGTTGTGCCGCCGGTCCACCCGCCGGCTCTGCTTCCGTAGAATCGCCGTGTCGGTAGTGATTTCCGCCAGTGGCTGCATGGCGCCCCCCCTAGTTCTGCTGGAATGGCTGCATGATCTCGGCCAACTCTTCCTGCAGTTGGTGTTTCATCAGGAGAGTTTGGAGATCTGCCCTCTCATCATCCGTCAGGACAGCGAAGGTGCCCCCGCCTGACACCAGTCGGTCCCGGTAGTGGCTGATCCTGGCGTAATCGTCAGGTCTCAGTAGTCGTGTGTCTGTTACCATGTCACTCTCCTTTTGTGCCCCTTTGTGTTTCCTTAGGATCCTCTTGGTCGGCCTCGCGGCCGTTTCTCCTTCTTCAGTATCTTGTTGAGCGGCGTGTGTAGCCGATGCTCTCGTCGGTTGTATGCGGTGTTGGTGTGGTGATATATGTTGAGCGTTATGCCCGGCGAACTGTGGCCGAGAATCTCACTGATAGCGCTGATGTTCGCCCCGTTATTGATGCTCTCTGTGGTGAATGTGTGTCTGATCTGGTGGGCTGTGAATGGCGTTATCCCCCGAATTTCGCACAGGTGGCGCAGGTGACGATTGACGCTACCCGAGTCCCAGATAAAGCCTCCCGGGTGGGTGGAGGGGAACAAGTAGGTGCTCCGTCTGCACGTAGCCAGGTGGCTCTGTATAGCTTCGACTGTTTCTAGTGAGATGGGGATGGTCCGCTGCCTGCGGCCCTTGCCCATGATGGTGATTTGGCGGTGCCGCAGATCTAGGTCGGTCCGTCTCAACTGGAGGACTTCGCCCAGGCGGGGCCCACTGTCGACCAAGATCATCAGGAGCGCCCGCGTCCTGGGCTTCAACTTCCGGTACGAGAGCACCCGCTGGACGTCCTCGACGGGGGCCGGGCTGCGCCGCTTCTTGGGTTGGTGAGCCGATGGCAGAGCGGACAGGAGTGGCTTGACTGGACACTCGCGTCTCAAGCAGTACTTCAGGAAACTACGGATGGCGCCAACGTGTGTATATAGTCGCCAGTCAGAGCAGCGGCCCCGGACCAGGGTAAACCATGTGTCCAGGTCGATCACCGTAGGCGCCGGGAACTGCTCGATGAGTGCCCTCACAGGGAGACTGTATACCTTGATGGTGAGAGGACTCCGCCCACTGTTGGCAAGGTCATTGCGCCATGGCTCGTAGAACTGTGCGAGGCCAACGGCCGGGGGGCGCGTGTCCCCCTCATCTCTGGGTTCGGCGAGGGTTTGAAGTATCGTCGATAGTACCCGTTGGTCTTTAGGCCCAAGGCTATTGAAGAGGTCTGCGAAGGCGTTGAAGTCTACCATGAGCGCTCCCCCAGGCTCACGCCCCATGTGTGATCCATGGGTGGAGCTATGCAATAGTGGCTTCTATGATTGTCGCGCCAACGCGCTATGAAAGTCCCTGTGAAAGAACTGCAACAAATTACTCCGAATGGGCTAACATATTGCCCCCAAAGGCTCACAGATTGAAACCAGCGTGTAACGTTTGTAACCCGAAGCTTGACAAACGCAACAGATTTGTCACGACGCTGGCACGTGCCTAAAAAGTGCCGGAAATTTATAACATTTTCGACACTTTTTGTTCGGGGAAATTGGACTTTTTTCGCGCCCTTTTTCCGGGGACCGTCAGCTACGGGACGCCCCCGATCTTCCCCTCTGCCCCCATCCGCGCCCCTGGCGGCAGTACCGTTATCCGGAGTGGACCTGCCGCCCTGACGGGCGAGACGTTCCTCATGCGCGTGGCGCAGCCAGTCAGGGTCGATGTTTCGCATGTCGATTTTCGTAATGGGCCGTTTCATCTTCTCAGTCTCAGCCGTTTCACCTTCTCAGTGTGGGCCGTTTCGCTTTCTGGAATCAGAACGACCGGGCCCACCGGGTACAGAGGATGAGGTGAGCACCCTGAGATCCCGCGGCGGGCGCCGGCCGTATCATACCTTTGTGTGTGTCTGGGTCTCCTTCGTGGGTAACACAATGTCCGGCAGGATCCGCGCTATCTTGGGCAACAGCGAGTCATGCCGGAAGTGGTAGCTGTCCGCCCGGTGCAGCCGTTCCATGGCCATCCGAACGAGTAGCCAGCGGAGCTCGTGCTCTGGAATCGCAGAGAGTGACCCCTCTATCTCCTTCCAACCCTGGCCCTTGTCGATGTTGAGCTCGGTCCGCAACCACTTCTCGTCTGCATAGTCCATGAACACAGATATCAGCATCGCGCACACGCCTGAGGCGTAGGGCTGGGCCACGTCGATGCTGCCCCTGGTCCTGTCCAGCATATCGTTGTACTCGGTGGTCCACTTCTCACGGCGGATCCGTGTCGATTTGCCCTTCTTGTTTCGGTAGCACCCGGGCTTCAAACAGTAGGGGCGGGCCTCCATCTGGCCCTGGTGTGTGATACCCAATTTGCGGTGCTCGCAGGTCTCGCACTGCTCAGGCTCGTGGATTTCCTCGCTCATGCCAAGCTCCACGTAGGTACCGTAGTCGAGTTTGGTCAGGTCGACCACGGTGCCGTCCTTGATCAGCTTGGCGATGCTCTTCTTGTTTGAGCCCTTCTGTGCCGCCTCGAAATCGCCCTGTAGCTTGTTCCAACACTTGGGGTTTGTGCAGTACGCCCGCTGTCCCCATCCGGGCATCGTCAGGTGGGACCGATGTTCGCAGCCCTCGCAATTTGCGAGATCGAACAGTGGGGTTGGCCAGGCGGACTTCTCGAGAGGTCTCCAGATCTCCCGTAGCTTGAAGTCCATCTGATTCATCAGGTCTTTCACGCTCATTGCGTTCTCTGCCGCCATGGTAGCCATGCCAACCAGTATGTCAGGGTAATCCTTCAGCCTGAGCAACTCCCGCCCATGGGCCGCAGATATTCCCTGAGAAATAACCAGGGCCTGGACGGCTTCGGGCAGGTCCAGCAGCCTCATTGTGTTGGCCAGGTACCCCTGGCTGATGCCCCGCTTGGTGGCGAGCTCGTCCTGGGTGACTCCGAAGTCGGCCAGGTAGCGCTGGTATGCCCTCGCCCGCTCGATGGGGTTGAGGTCGGTACGTTGGTCGTTGGCCTCGAGGGCCAGGTCGGCCATCTCCTGGTCGCTGAGATCCCGGATTGTCAGCGGCAGTGACCGCCACTGCTGGGCGGCGTCCAGATCCTCGTCGCTAGCGTACAGTACTTTGAATGCCTCCCACCGCATGTGCCCGTCGCCGAGCTGCACGTGGCCGTCCTTGCGCCGGGCAACCGGGTACTGGAGCAGATTGTGCATCCTGATCGACTCGGCCATCTGCTTGAGGGCCTCGGGATCGATGGTCTGCCGGGGTTGATACGGGTTTGGTTGTATTTGGTCGATAGGTACAAATTCGATCACGGGATAGACCCCCGATCGATCTACAGCTTTGACTTTGGCCATTTTTGAGACACGTCCTTTCCTCTTTGATTTGGGCGGTGTATACAAAAGGCCCTGGTCACAAAAATACCAATCTCATGGCGCTCACCTCCAGGAGCGATTATACCCCTGTTAAACAAATTGTCAACCTTTGTGCCTGTTGCATTGACAAGCCAATCGTACGAGTTTTAGCTTGACGCTATGCCGGAGTACAAGTGCCCCCAGTGCCAGGAGCCTTTTGGCTCCAAGAAAGCGCTCAATGGCCACATCACCAGCCGGCACAAGAGGCCGAAGCGGGCTGCCGATATCGCCTCACTCCAGGAGGCGGTGTCTGCGCTGCAGCAGCAGGTAGAGGGATTGAAGACCCAGAAGACGGGGTTGCCGGACGCGGGCGTGGATGACGTCACAGTCGGCGATGACGTCACAGTCGGCGAACAGCAAGCCCGGGACACAGGTGCCTCGATGAAACGGAAAGAACAACCGTTCGTACCGTTCCTGCTCAAGCGATGAAAGGAGTATGAGCATGGGTGACGAAGTCAAACACGTTATAGAGGGAAGATATTGCCCGACATGTTCCCACGATCACGGCACAGTGCAGAAGTTCGAGGTCCCCGTGGTCCCTGTGATGGCGGGCAGTGTCGGAGATATCCAGGGTAAGATCGACGAGCTGCTCGGGAGGGTGTCAGGGGGTGACAAAACTGACCTCAAGCCGGTGGAGTCGCTTCTCGGGAGTCTGTCGGCCCAAGTGAAACAGCTGAGTGGCGAAATGGGCACGCACCCGAAACCGACACGAGATTTCATCCAGCAGGTCTGGGAGGACTGCCCGGAGTGTCAAGCACAATGGAATCAGATCAAGGGAGAGATCGGGGAAGAGGCAACCCGGGGTTTACACATCTTTACACCCGAACACATAGACAGTTGCCCCGAGTGCAAACAGCAACTTGAGGCCATGTTGACCAAACAGTCAACGCCCGGTGGTACGAACGAGGACAGCGAAGGCCCTGACTCCGAGGGGATGTTCTTCGAGCGGGAGTGGTGAGCCCATGGGCGACCACGTATGCCAGTTTTGCGGCAAAGATGACTTCCGCAGCTCGTCAGCCCTGCGGATACACGTCGTACAGTCACACACGGATGAGTACGAGGCAGAGATCCGCCGTAAGCTCACCGATGAACTCAGGGGCTCCCTGGGTACAGTGATCGACGAAGTGGTAGCGGAACGGCTGAAGGCGCCGCCGGCCGGCGGCGCCGGCGACATCGACGCGGCGGAGATCCAGCGCCAGGTGGAGACCAATGTCGCCGGGAAGCTGGAAGCAATCGTAACCGGCATGCAGGAATTCGTCCAGAAAGAGGTGGCCGGGGCGGCTCAGTCTCTGGCGGATCAGGCTCAGGCGGCCATCACGGAGCGGATGGGCGGAGGCCAACCCAACGCCGGCCAGGGGGCGCCCGCGCCGGCAGGTGCCGACATGAAACAGATGTTCATGGAGTTTCTCATGCGCCAGATGGCGGGCGGCGGTGGTGGTGGCAGCGGCGGCGGCGGCGACTTTATGTCCCAAGCGTCTCACATCGGGAGCGCCCTCGGGGCAATGCTGGCACCAATAGCCACGATACAGGGGCAAGCTTTCAGCCAGGCGCTGCAGATGGTCAATCTGGCGTCGCGCCTACCCGCCATGACACCGGACCAGATACAGAAAGGCGTCTCCGACATTATGAGCCCACCGGCCCCGGGCGGAGGGCCCACCAATGCGACATAGCGAGTCCCGCCGGATACTGGGCTTCCTGACCCCGTTCAACTTAAACCGTACGGTGGGGCTTATAGCGCATGGACTGGATCCGTTCTCCGCCCGGAACGTCCGAGTCCGGGCATACCCACGATTCCGGGTCCGCCGCAAGCGCTTTGAGCCCAAGAGATGACAGCATGAAGCCGATACTCAAGTGGCAATACGACAACTTAGTCAAAGAGCTTCTGCTCCTGCAGGGTCATGCTGCAGACCCGTCGTGCCCCTGTGCATCCGAAGGTGAAGCCTGTGTCCGCAAGCACATACTGACTATCGAGGCCCTGGCCGACGAGACGGTCCCGATCGAGCCGGATCCTGCCCGGGTGGAGAAACTGGGGAAGATATCGGAGGAGGCCAGGCAACTGCGCACCCTTGAGGAGCACAAGCTCTGCGGCAGCGAGATCGAGCCGGAGGACCTGGTGACCTGGGCCCGCAAGTGGCGGAAGGAGTTTGAGCTCAACGCCAGCCTGGCATGCGAGCTCCTGACCCAAGGGAACGACAAGCGTCAGCCGGCGCGAGCGCCGACATGCACGCTGGAGCATAAGACAGTCGAACTGGACGGCCAAGAGGTACAGGTGGATTACCTGCGCTGCACGTGTGGCGACGCTCGCTGTGCTGTGATGCCCAACCCCTACGGTGGCGCAATCCTGGTCTGCCGGCACAAAGGCGACCAGGATCTCACCACCGAGGCCGCCCCCAACCTCGAGGCCGGCGCCGAGAGGGTATTCCAAATGTGTAGTACGGAGGTGTCGTAATGGCAGGTCAAATAGAACAACCAGAGAACCGCCCCCAAGTGACGGAGGCGGAGATCCAGCGTGTCGTGCGCAACTCGGGCGTCACACGCGATGTCGCCACGCAGATGGTCAGGGCAGGGGCCCCGATCGCTCGGCCGGACATGCCCAGCAAGATCAACCGCAGGTGATATATGTCCGCACAACTCACACTGCCGGCAGCGTTTCTGAAGTGGATAACGGGCAAGAAGTCTGATCAGCAATTTCGGGACTGGCTAGAGAAGAGGTACCCGGGTCGCGACTCTGACAAGGTCTTCCGCGAGGTCCTCTGGGCCTGGGACCAGACCCAGATTAAAGAGACCATGAAGAGCCGCAACATGGGCTACAACGAGGCCCGGGCAGCGCTGGAAGCGGCGGGGTACAACTTCAAGGGCTATGGCCCCGATCCCTGGCCGGACGAGGTCCGCCAGGTGGAGATCGAGGGCAGGTCCATCACGGTCCGGCGAGGCCGCATGGCCGAGTATCTCATCGAGCTGGTCTATGGCGCCTGGGAGCCCAGCGAGCTGGGCCTGGGTGCGCACAGCCATATCACCAAGATCGGCGATCGCTGGTATGGGAAGGTCAGCACCGGCCCCCTGCCGGCGGGCCTGGATGCGCTGGCGCCCGGCGATGAGCGCAGTGAGCGGGTGCAACAGTGGTTTGAGCAGGAGTACGAACTGTCGTACCGTGCCATAATCCAAGCCTTTCCGGAGGCGGCCCACGGCCGTCATCGGCTGATGGGCGAGATCAGTTTCTACCCCGCACAGTGGCTGGTCAGCGACGAGGGAACGATCGAGGGCAACCCGATCAGCCTCTCCCCGGACGAGGTGGAAATACCCGGGTACGCCGACAGGCTGGAGCGGTGCGTGCTCAAGGTCAAAGGCCAGCAGTCGGGCGTTAACCCCTATGCAGTCTGCCGGGCCAGCCTGAGGACGGCGCGGGGACTGCCGCGCCTCACCGACAATTGACAGGTGGCATAGACATGAATTATCCGACGTGCACCGAGCAACCCTTCTCCCAGCGGGTGGCCGAGATCCGCAAACTACTCAAGTCCATGTGCCCCACATTCAGCGTGAGGCGAGGGCCCGGGACTGCCAGCTCGTGGGTCGATGTGTCCGGCTCAAGGCCAAATGGCTACTTCAGCCCGGCGGAGAGCCACGTCCTGGAGGAGCTCGGCGCCGGGACCAAGGCAAATCTGTGGACCATCCCGGCAGAGGAGAGCTGTCAGATCATCGACCTCCTGAGGCGCAAGGCGTCGGAGTGGGCAGATCGTCGGCTTGATGCCCACGCTTCCGCACTGCCCCAACTGGCAGACTTCCACACGCATTACCCTGATCTTCTGGAGGACTAACCCCATGGTCAAAAAGATCCACCTTCCCAGCACGTCAGGCCTGGACAGCGATATCAAGGGCCGGCTGGCAGGCATGGTTGCACAAATCCCGTACAACGACGTCCTGCAACTGCTGAAGACCGAGCCCCTGGTGCCCCTGCCAGGGGGCACGTTCGACGTGCTGCAGCGCCAGGTCAAGTACGTGCTGTTGCGCCGGAAGCCGACTGAGATGTCATACCTTGTCTGGTTTGAGGATCTACCGGCGGATCTCCAGGATCTCTTGCTGCAGCCCAAGAAGAAGCCGGCGCCGGCGGTCGTATATCATCCGGCAACTGAGCCTGTGGAGCCCCCAGCGCCGGCGCCGGCCGCAGCGCCCGCAGCCCCCTCCGCGGAAGAACTCTCGGGCTTAGGGTGGATTGTCCCCCAGAAGACTGCGCTCTCCGAGGGGAGCGTCTGGGGCGTGTATTTCGACAACCTGTATGACGAGACTGCGAACAAGATTATTGGAGCGCCCACCTACACAGATTTCCTGACATCCAAAGAGGACGGGGACCTGGTGCCCCTCGGCGAAGGCTACTATCACCGGGTGAGCGCTGAAGCGCCGAAAATAGGACAGTCGGGGCTCTCCTATTTGGTGAAGCTGGTGCCTGACAGCGACGAGATGAGCATGGCCGCCTATGCGGTCCTAACGGATGACTTCGAGCAGGCTGCGGCGGCTTACGCCGGCGCCGGCCCTCCAGCTCCTCCTCCGGAGGTCGAAGCCAAACCTACCCCCAAGGCGTACCCGGTCCACAAGCCAGCCAAGGGTAAGGGCAAGGCACACAAAGAGGGGCCTGCCGCCAAGGCAGCCGATGCTCAACAGCAGGCGATCCAGACGGCAATCGCCACCTGGAAGCCGATCGTCCAGAAATGGGAACAGTCGCCCATGCCGCAGGTCGGCACCCCGCCGTATTGGGACTATCAGCCCACCCTGGTCTCCAGCGTCAACGGGCCCGAAGCGGCGGCGGCAGTGCAGCCGTTGCTCGGAGATCCCCACGTGACGTCGAGTGGGCCCGCCACAATCGGGTGGTACTGGGAGCTCGTGGACGGTACCGTCTGGGGCGCCCACGACCTGATCAGCGCCGGCGGCAAGGTGTCACAACCAGGTTTCTACGTCCGCCATGACCCCAACTCACTCGAGGGGTCTGGTGTGGCGGAGGGGCTCCAGGTCCTCTTTGCCAGGAAAGAGGAGGAGGTCAAACGGGCCCAGAAGCTCAAAATCAAGGCTGAGAACGAGAAGGTCCAGAAACAGCTCCAAAAGCTCATGGCATTTGACCCCGCCGCCTGGGACTACTTCGTGAAATGCACCGAGCAAGCCCTCAAGTCCATCGAGATCTCCCAGGAGACCGAGCTCCTGCTGACCCCCATAGAGACTACCGCCAGCACTGACGGGGGGATCAAGTATCACTACCTGCAGGCAATGGGAATCTCGACGCAGTATCACAGCAAGTTTCTGAGCGCGTGGGCCGGCAGTGCGAAGTCGTCTGGAGCCAAACAAATGCAACTGGCGTCAGCGGATTTCCTGGGGTACCTCAAGATCGTGTGGCCGGGCTACTCAAAGCCGGAGAGGGACGTGTATGTGGCCGGTCGGGAGCAGGGCCTGCGCTCGTACATCGCAGAGCGGGCCTGGTGCCAGGTGGTGATAGGTCAAATCGAGCCATTCGTCGTCTACCGGGGTTTCAAAGTCCAGGACAGCATAACGGGACAATTTAGGGAGGCTAAACAGCAGGGCAAGCCCATTGAAGCCAAGCTCTGGCCTCTAACATCCTGGACGACCCTGCAATCAGTGGGCCACACATTTGCCGGCAGCGGTGGCGTGGTGCTCAAGAAGATCGTCCCGGTCGACCGGGTATTCACTGCGTACCGCGTGGCCAGTGAGCTTCTCAATGATGAGAGGGAGGCGATCATTGAGTGCCCTATGTGGGGTGAACCCGACGTGATCTTACCAGAGGAGGTGATAACGAAATGACCACCCGTCAGAAACCCGAGATCGCCGAGATCACCGAGATCGACATGCGAAGCACCGACCCTGATTGGCTGGGCGAGGCTCACAAGATGGGCGTCCGGCCGGAGCCGGGGGACACCGATTCCATCGATAACCACTTGCGCCGGCGCCAGTTGGAAAAGGAGCACAGGAGGCCAGGGCGTCATGGGAAAGCTGTATAGAAGCTGCGTTGCTTACAAGTGTGTGCCCGGGAAGTCAAAGGAAGGCCGACGCTATCGGTTCGATTGCCCCGCAGGCCACGTGCTGACCTGCTCGCAGCGCCTGAAGAAGCCCGCCCCAAAGTAAGTCAGCCGTAACGGCAAATAAAAGGAGGCTACGTGCGCATACTGATCTGGGGACCAGCTCCGTGGTCCAACACCGGCTACGGGGTATATTGCCGCAACCTGGCCACGACCCTGGCCAAAGAGGGTCACGACACAGCCATTTTTGCCTTCACCGGACTGAGCGGGCGCGTACAGTGGGGGGACATAACCGTCTTCGGCAACCCGTTCAACAACAGCCAGCACTGGGTCCGCGAAGTGGCGCGGCGATGGAAAGCAGATATAACGCTGCAGGTATTCGATGCATGGACCCTGCACGGCTCGCTGCACCGGTTCCTGCCTCCCCGAATGGTCCTACACACCCCCATCGATTCTGAGCCGCTGGCCGAGTGGTTCGTGGAAGCCGCCAGACAGGCAGCCGCGGTGGTACCGCAGAGTTTCTATGGCAAGAATGTGTACGAACAGGCCGGCATACTGACGGAGGATCCCATCTACAACGGCATCGACCCGAACGACTACCGACCACACCCGAAGGCGAAAGCCAGACGGAAGTTCAAGATGGGCTCCGGCCGAATGCCGAAGGATGCCTTCGTGGCTCTCATCGTTGGCACGAACAAGGGCGATCGCAAGAACTTGCCCAACCAGCTCATGGCCTTCGCTGAGTTCGCCCGGCGCCACGAGGACGCCTATCTGATCGCCTGGACCTATCCGTTTTTCGATCAGGTGAATCCAGAGGGGTACATGTTGCCGGATATCTGGGCACGGTGTAACGGGCCTGAAGGCCGCTTTATCTACCCTGACATGGAGCAGTATCACTGGGGCATGGATGACTCTGAGATGGCCCTGCTGTATTCGTCGGCAGACGTCCTGATGGAGTGCAGTCTCGGGGAGGGTTTCGGCCGGCCCATCATTGAGGCTATGGCCTGCAGGACACCCGTCATCGGCTCGAACAACACCGCCATCACCGAACTGGTCCAGGGGCGGGGCTGGCTTGTCCCGTGCTCCGTGCCCTACTGGCAGCAGTTCCTGTCGAGCCGGCAGTCATACCCGGACAACGATGCTATCCTGGAGGCCCTCGAGGACGCCTACACCGACACGCAGAAACGCCTGGGGTTTGCTGATGCCGGAGTCAGCTTCTCCATGGGCCTGCACTACGACACGTTGATATCTGAGCGGTGGCTGCCCCTGCTGCGGAGGGTCGCCGGCGCGCAGGTGGATTTCTCCAAGTGAGTATTTCTTGAGAAATGAAGGTACTGTTTCTGAATCCACCCATCAACGATCTGGTTGACACCCACTTCCGGATGAATCCGTCCACGGCGCCGGCCCAACTCAGCGCAGTACTGCGCCAGGCCGGCCACAAGGCATACACCGTGGACATGGAGGCGCTTCAACTGCAGCCCGACTCGCTGGGAGGCATCGGGCGGCCGGACGTGATCGGCATGTCGATTACGTGCCTCAACATCGAGGGCGCCCGGCGTCAAGTCGCCGCCTGCCGGCGGGTTTGGCCTGACGCCTACTACGTGGCCGGCGGGCCCCACGCCACGGGGTGCCCGGACGAGGTCCGCCAGGCCGGCTTTGACTGTGTGGTGAGGTACGAGGCCGATTGGCACATCTGCCAGATCGTCGAAGAGCAGCCAAAGGGGATCTTCGACTGCTGCGACTACGAGGGGCATGACTTGGACGAGCTCCCGCTCCCTGACTGGGGGCACTTTATACCTGAGCCGCGGTACTACCTGGGGAACGAGCCCCGGGAAGAGCATCCGGAGGGGGTCAGCCTCTGGAACCGGGGTTGTCCGCACCAATGCCTGTTCTGTTCGCACCCGGTATACCAGGGCATGGCGCCACGCCACATGTCGCCGGCGCGCGTCCGGGCCGAGCTGGAGTACCTTAAGGCCGACTTCGGGGTACGGCACGTGTTCGTCTACTCGGACGAGCTCATCGGCATGACGCCCCACCAGAATGAGTGGTTGGTCTCCGTCTGCCAGGAGATCCAGGACCTGGGGCTCACATATAAGACCCAGGGGCGATGCTCAAAGCGCATCGAGCCTGAGACGTTCGAGGCCATGAAAGCTGCCGGGTTCAAGTGGGTCTTCTGGGGCATAGAGAGCTTGTCCCGCCAGGTGCTCGACGCTATTCGGAAGGGCACCACGCCCGATGACATCTGGTACACACTGGAGGCATCCCGGCGTGCCGGACTCAACAATCTGGGGTTCCTGATGGTCGGTTGCCTCGAGGAGACCGAGGACGCCTTCCAGGAGACGTATCGAGGCGTCGAAGAGATGCTGAAGAGGGACCTGCTGCAGTGGATGCAGGTCACAGTGATGAGGGCAGACCCGGGCTCGCAACTCTACGATATGGCCAAACTCAATGGGTGGCTCACAGGCATCCAGCAGTCCAAGCTTCAGCACTACGGCGAGCAGCTCAATCTCCCCTGGGCCAGCCGGAAGGACATACTGCGCCGGCAGAAAGCCCTGCTGCGCCTGTGGTTCGATAGGAGGGGCAATGTTTAGAACTGGCTTGGTTCAACCAACTGAATCCTGGCCCGAGACGCTAAAGGACTATCCGGACGGCGACATCAACATGATCCGCCGGCTGTGGCTGGCTGCGGGCCTGATCCGCGGCTCCTCCGTCCTGGATATCGGCGGCGGCAAGGGCAAGATGGCGGATATCCTGGCAACATCATACACAGACATCCGCTATGTGAACGCCGATCCCTGGACGGGCTACGACGTACGCCGAGGACTGCCCTTCCGTGCCGGCGAGTTCGAGACCGTACTTATGCTCGACGTCCTGGACCACCTGGAGGATCCATGGGCGGCCATTGCCGAGGCATGGCGGATCACCAGGTTCAGGCTAATCTGCATAGTGACGCTGCCCGGCTGGCCGGACTGGGAGGGAGCCCATGTCTGGGGTATCAACGAGCAGGACCTGAGGGAGCTGTGCTTCGGGAATGCCGCCGTTGAGGGCCTCAGCCCTCCGCCACACAGCTACAGCAGTTTCACGTTGCTGCACTGGCAGCACTGCGGCTGGGCCGACAAGGACGCCCCCTGGGCCGAGATTGTGCCTGGAGGCGGTCGATGACCGGGCTGCGTTCGGTGGTCATGGTCCCCACGTGGGTCTGCCCCAACAACTGCAGCTATTGCAGTGTGCCGGTCGATTGGAGGACCAGGTCAGAGGATTCCGGTATCAGCCCGGAGGCATGGGCGGAGCGGATAAACAGTCTCGGCGACGTCATGTTGGATTGGACCGGCGGCGAGCCGGCGTGCTACCCGGGTATCGTGGATCTGGGGCTCGCCTTGGACCGGCCCGTAGCGGTCACCTCGAGTCTGAAACCCCGCATCGATGTGTGGCAGGAGCTGGGAGACGCCGGGGCGATCAGGCACATCACCTGCTCGTATCACCGCCAGCTCTGGGACTCCGCATCTGATTTCTTGAGGGCGGCCGAAGAGGTGGCCGCCCATGTACCCGGCATCAGCATATCGATAGTCAGAGGTCACGAGTCGATCGAGGAGATCGTCGACCGGGGTTTCCGTATCGGCATCAACCTGTACGATCATCCCATAGTCAAGAGCCGGCGGAAGATGTGCACGGCCGGCGTGCACAATATCAACGTCAGCCCCGACGGGCAGGTCTATCGCTGCTGGCAGTGGCAGCGGCTCGGCCAGGGCAGCCTGGGCAACCTGTGGGGCACCTGGCATCTCCTGCCGGCGCCGGCGCAGTGCGATATCCTCTGCGCCAACTGCTACTTTGAGGGCCAGTTTGGCGTCGAAGTCGGAAAGGAGGGGGATCCGTGCTGATAGTGATTGCTGGCGGTACGGGGTTCATCGGCAGAATCGTATCCACTTATCTGCGAGAGCAGGGGCACCATGTCGTCCAGTTCAGCCGGTCCAACGGCTTCGATGTCCTGGATCCGCGATCGCTGGGGGCCTGGGTCGGCCAGGCGGAGGGGGTCATCAACTGCGTGGTCAATACCGGCGACAGGGTGTCGCCCGGGCTGGTCCGCGACAACCTGATGCTTTGCTATGAGGTGTTTCAGGCATGCGCCGACGAGGATGTACCGCTCCTGCAGATCTCGAGCTGCGAGGTCTACGGTAACCTGTCACCCGAGCAGCAGGCGTACGTTACCATGCACGAGGAGTTCCCGCGCAACCCGACTTGCGCCTACGCCGTGGCTAAGGACCTGACGGACCAGATGTGTCTCGGGATGGTCAGGGTGTGCGGTCTGAACGCGCGCATCGCCCGGTTGTTCAACCCCTACGGGCCCAGCCAGACCAACGAGGACCGTGTCATCCGCCGGTGGTGGCGCCAGATCCGCAACGATCAGCCCATCACTATGTACGGCGATGGCAGCGACTTCAAGGACTGGGTCTATGAGACTGACATCGCCGCCGGCATCTGGGAGGCCCAGCGTTTGGGGAAAGGGGCGGTCGTCAACCTGGCCAGTGGCCGGACGACCACCAACCTGGAGATCGCCACCATGATGGCCGGATTCCTGGGCCGTGATCTCCGAGTCGACTATCAACCATACCCTGAGAAACACAACCATCTCTACAGGCAGCGGGGGTCTACGGAGAAGGCGGCGTCACATCTCGGGTGGGCAGCTCATGTGCCGGCCGAGATCGGGTTAGCCATGACAGTGGCTGGATACGAGGGGGAACAGTGAGCACGCCATACGTTGACCCGGAACATAAGGTGCTCTACTTCCCCGAGCGTGTCCAGGCGTGGCTGTCAGGTGAGGCGATATCCCCCATAAACGTGGAGCTGGATATCTCCAATTCGTGCCCGTTTGCGTGCCAGTATTGTCTCTACAAACACACACACAACGGCACCATCATGCCCTTTGACCAGGCCCGGTACATCCTGGATGAGCTGGCAGTGGCCGGCGTCAAGAGCGTCACCTACTCCGGAGGGGGCGAACCCCTGGCCAATCCGGATTTCGGCCGGATCATAGCCTATGGCGCCCACAAGGGTCTCAGCCAGGGGCTTTACACCAACGGTCTCATGCTGGAGTACGTCACGGTGCCCATCGTCCGGTATCTGAAATGGGTGCATGTGTCTCTATTCGCTCCCACCCGGGATACCTTCGCCGCTATCACGAATACCCGCCCGGAGTACTTCGACCGGGTAGTGCGATCGGTTGAATTCCTGATGAGGCACCGGGGCAACCTGGTGGTAGGTATGGGCATGGTGCTCTCGGAGCAAAACATCAAGCTGATGCCCGAGTTCTACGCCCTGGGCCGGCGGCGGTTGGGTGTCGACTATTGCGGGGTGAAGCCGGACTGCTGGATCACCGACAAGTCGAAGCTGCTGGAGATGTGGGCCAGGGTGGAGCAGGACCTTCCGGACGAGGCCACCCACAAGACGAGTTACCGGTTCATCGGCCAGGCCGAGCCGAAGCCGTACACCGCCTGCTGGGGTCACTATTTCCTGGGCTGCGTGGGCGCCGACTGTGACGTCTGGTTTTGCGGCTCATACAGGGCGAAGCCCGAGTACAGCCTGGGTAAACTGGTGGCGCCTCGGCGCTTCCGGGATATCTGGGCGTCGCCCCGGCACCGGGAACTGATGCGGGACCTGGACCTGGGCCAGTGCCCCATGCCGGCATGCCGCCCGGATGTCCTCAACCGATTACTCGATCGGCTGGTGCACCTAAACCCGCACGCAGAGTTTCTGTAAGGAGGCAAGATGTCATACACAACGATTCTGATGCCCACGCACAACCACCTGGAGATGCTGAGGCAGACCCTCATGGTCCTGGCCATCAACACCGCGCCGGCGCCGATCGACGTCGCCATCTTCGACGACGGGAGCTGCGACGGTACCCCCGAATACTTTGAGATGTGCCGGTACAAAGAGGTGCTCGCCTACCATCCAGGCATGTCGATCAACTATTTCCGCTCGGCCGGCGAGGAGCGATACTTCAACGGCTCGTTTGGCCAGGCATATCAGCGGTCAATGCCCTTTGTGGGGACCAGCGACTTCGTGGTCTGCATGGACGATGACGTCGTCTTCGTCCCCAAGGGCTGGCTGGAGCAGTGCCAGGCGAACTTCGACCCCCACCCTGAGATGGGGGTGCAGGTGGTCCTTGACTACCCGTACATCCAGATGTTCAAAGAGCGGTACCCCGGGATCTGGGATACCGGATGGTTCAGCCTGACGGGTGGCGGCCGGGGTGACCACGGCCACGGCTTCCTGATGGTCATGCGCCGGCAGCACCTCGATGCCATCGGCGGGCCGCCGGCGGAGCCGGGGCACTATCCTCAGGACGCCCGGATCCAGGAACTGATGTCGAGCAAGCTGGGGAAGGAGAGCCTGGTCTTCCTGTCCCCGGTGGTCTACCACTTGGGGGAGCGAAAGATCTCTCTTTACGGCTACGCCGGGCCGGCCGGCACCGTCCGGGACGGCTGCGACTTCTAAAAATGAAGATCCTCCACGTCAACGAGTACGATTGCCCGGGCGGAGCTGAGACCACTATCGCCGAGTTGACCAGGGGGCTGATGGCTGCCGGCGTTGAGTCTCACTCGTTCATCCTGGCCAACAACGATGGATCGGTCAGGGCTACAGCGGCTGGCTGGTGGCAGGCACTGTGGGAATGGCAACCCGATCTGGTACACCTGCACAACGTTGGCATCACTCCGGCTGTCCTGGACTGGGCGGTGGAGAGTCGGCTCCCGCTGGTGTGGACGTTGCATGACTACTGGCCGATCTGCACGACTCGGATGATGTTCTGGGGGCGCAGCCTCTGTCAGATTCCGTGTGATCACCGCTGCGGCGTAAGGCGTGAGGGTGTGGTCGACCTGGTGGAGCAAGCCGACGTCACTCTCCTGGTGGAGAACCCCTACAGTCGTGACATTTTCCAGCAGTACGGACTGCGCCCGGAGATCGTCACCTGTGGACTGGACCTGGACGCCTGGCCTTATGGCGAGGGCCCGCGCCTGGGCATCTTCCACACCCAGGCTGACGTGAACGCCTGGTGGAAGGGCGGGCTCATCGCCCAGCGAGTGGCACTGCGCCTCGGCCACAGATGGCTGTCGCCCAGGGGCAAGACCCCGGGAGAGATCGCAGAGATCATGTCCTCGGCCGCAGTAGCGCTGGTCCCCAGCCTGTTCCCGGAGACCTTCTGCCGGGTCGTCATGGAAGCGAAGGCCTGCGGTACGGTCCCGGTCGCTTTCGACGTGGCCGGCCCGCGGTGGCAGATCGAGGATGGGGTGACCGGCTTCCTGGCGCCCATGGGGGACGAGGTCCAACTGCTGCGCAAAACCAAAGAGGCCCTCGCCGTCGACGAGGAGTTTCGCCGGCGGATGCGCCGGGATGTAGAGGAGCGGTGGTCGCTGGAGAAGATGGTGGATGACCACGTGCGCGTCTACCGGATGCGGCTTGGTGAAAAGTGATGAAGGTGATGAAGGTGATCTTGGGACCCTGGGGCCGGTGGTTGTTTGGGCGGACCGGTTGCGTGTGCCCCAAGTGCGATACCCGGGTACCGGGAAGATCGGGATGGCCGTGTCACATACAGATCTGCCCCAAATGCGGCACGCCGATGATGCGGCCGCTGTAATAATTTCTTGAGAAATACCGGAGGCTACAATGAGCGACGACATAGATCCGGAGCGGACATTCAAGGACTACCTCTGGGCCCTGGGCGAGATGGCCAGGGAGACCGACCCACTGCCGGTGATAGAGCTGGCCACCATGATAGCCGATGCGCTGCGGGCCGAACACACCGTATTCTGTGTCGGTAACGGTGGGAGCTTTTCGACCGCCCAGCACTTCGTTTCTGACCTGACAAAAGGCACCGGCAAGGACTGCAGTTTCAAAGCCTTCGCCCTGGACAACCCGGCCACACTCACAGCCCTCGGCAATGACGTCAGTTTCGAGTCTGTGTTCCTCTCGCAGATTCGGGCCTTCGGCGCCGCCGGAGATCTGTTGATCGGACTCACTGTCAGCGGCCGGTCTCTGAATCTACTACTGGCACTGACTGAGGCTCATCGCCGGGGGTTGCGGACAGCCGTACTGACAGGGGCCCGGGAGTTGGTCAATCCCCCACAACAAGTGCTGCAGGTCCCCGTCCCGAGCTTCGACTATGGCATAGTCGAGACGGTGCACCTGGGGATTCTGCATTGGGTGGCGCGCCGAGTCAGGAGGCAGCTTGGCCAGACTGATAGCCGTTAGAACCCCTCTCAGGGTCAGCTTCTTCGGTGGGGCGACCGATTTTCCTAGCTACTATCGCCGGTTTGGCGCCCTGGTCCTGGCGGCGTCCCTGGACCAGTACATCGATGTCCTTGTGAGAGACCGCTTCGCCCGGGAGATCGTACTGAACTACACGCGCAAGGAGTACGCTGACTCGGTGGCTCAGGTCCAGCATGCGCTGATCCGCGAATCGATGGTCAAGGCGGGCGCTGCGGCCGGGGACATGCTCTGGCACAGCACTGAGGTCACCACGCTGGCCGACATACCATCGGAGGGCACCGGGCTGGGGAGCTCCGCTTCGGTCACTGTCGGCGCCCTGCATGCGCTGTGCCGGTTCAAGGGGGTGGCCCCAGGTCCCGGATACCTGGCCGAGACGGCGTGCAATATCGAGATCGACGTCCTGGGCCGGCCCTCCGGTATCCAGGACCAGTACATGGCCGCCCATGGTGGCGTCAGGGTTATCAGCATGGATGCGGACGGCGTCGAGGTGTCCGAACCCCTGGACCCGGGGGATCTATGCAACTACCTGCTGCTGGTCTACACCGGCGTGACCCGGCCCAGCTCCCTGATACTTGGTGCATATACAGATTCCATCGACGCTCAACTGGATCGGCTGCACCAGCTCAAGGCCATCACCCATGCAGGGATATCGGCCTTCGTCATGCGCGACTGGGAACGGTTCGGCCACCTGCTGCACGAGTCCTGGGTGCTCAAGCAGCAGACGGCAAACGTCTCAAATCCCGACATAGACTACCTGTACCAGCGCGCCCTGTCCCTCGGGGTCTGGGGTGGCAAGATCTGCGGGGCTGGAGGTGGTGGCTTTATGTTGCTCTGCGGCCCTCCATATGCACTCCTGGAGGCGCGTAACCTACTTGGCCTAAGGGTACTACCTTTTGCATTTGAAAACGCCGGCTCACGGGCCATCCTGGAGATATGATGAGTACGCTTCAGCCGGTGGTGAGCGCATGTTTCAACTACAGCCCTGATGGCAACATCGAGGAGCGGGCCACGGTCGTCATCTCCCCCCAAAGCATCAAGACCATCGGGAATGAGGCCCGGGTCCTGTGGGCCTGCAGCCGCGGCGTAAGTTGCAAGACTCCGAGTTGCACCTTCTCCGGTGGGCGAATCGATTTCAACCGCAGACCCCGTTGACAAAGGTACACGTGCGAACAGTATACTGACGCTCGATTTACGGCTCAGTGTCGTGTCGAGAATAGCAGGGGCTTCACCACATGTTGGTGCATCGAGCCCCTGCATTTTTGTACCCAGTGGTGAAGCCCCAGAGCTAAGAAAGGAGCATCGTGGCCAGAAAGTGCAAGAGATTCGGGCGAAGCAAGACTGGCAAGAGGGTCTGCCGGTCCTACAAGTAGGACGGAGGAGGTGAACCAATATGGCCAAGATGGCCGAAGGAACCTGTAAGTGCACTCGCAGCGGTATGCAGATCTGCAAGAAGAGCGGCAGAGTCCGAATCACCGGCAAGTGCAAGAAGTAGCGGAGGTAGACACATGGCAAAAGCTGGAATTTTGAGCGGCGTTGCTGAGACCAAGATCGCCGGCATCCCCCTGGGAGCCGCAGCGACCGGCGCTTTGGTAGCAGGTGCTGCAGATGCAGTGATCGGTTTCCTGCCGGCGTCAGTACCTGGATGGGCGATCAAAGGCATCGGCGCCTTTGCCACCCTGAAGTGGGGCGCCAATATCCTGGGGACGGTCCCGGCACAGACGGCGGCCCTATTCCTGACGTATGATGCCGTCCAGGAGTTCTTTGACCTGCGCGGGCTCGTGAGCGGGCTCTTCAGCGGGATAGCGCTGGGGGCGCCGGCGGCGGCGGCGGGAGCCAACGGAAACGGCGCGGAAGCGCAGCCACAGACAATCGACCAGTGGCTGAAGAAGAACTAGGAGGAAGTTGTGGCAGTACAGAAGAGCAAATACAGAATCACGCAGGGTGACGCCAATGTTGCCCTGACCGCCGGGACGATCGGGAAGGAATCCACGGTCGCTACCTTCACGTGTCCGGACCGCACGGCGTTCCAGATCACGCCCGAGGACATTTTCAGCCTCTATCTGGCCAGCACCACGCCCACCGAGCTGTCGGGGACCTCGCAGGTGAAGCTTATAGTCGAGGACCCCAACGGGATCTCCTCGTTCTTGCTGGCTCTGATTGACTACACTGTAGTGACCGAGTGGAAGGACAGGCTGAAGCTGTATACCATCGGGCAGGGCGTCAAGATCAAACCGCAGGACCGGCTGAAGGTCAAGGTGACTGGCAATCTCGCAGCGGACACGGATTCCACCAGGTTCCAGCTCTCTGCGACCCGCGTAGCCGAGACGCTGTACTAAGGCGGCGCACATGGGCACCAGTAACGAGCTCGCAATAGCAGCGCTGGTGGCTCTGGGTGTTTGGGCATGGAAGGGGAGAGGGCAAGGGTCCTCTCCTCCTGTTCCCTATGAGCCCGCCCCTGGTGGGGGCAACGGGACAACGCCATGGATCGTTGACGAGGCCGAGCGTTATGCCTACGATGCCGACGCAGCGCTGGTGGATGCCCATAATGCCGACATCGATGCCGGCGTAGATGATGCCGCCCAGGAGACCGCGGAGAGAGAAAGAGCGGCGGCGGCGGCGGCGGCGGAGTGGGCGGCGGCTAGTGATGCCGAGGCGGAGAAGGCGGCGGCGGAGAAGTTGGCGGTGGAGGCGGCCGCGGCGGCGGCCGCCAGACAGGCCTTCGAGATCTCCGAGAGGGATGCCATGTCCAGAGCCCAGGCTGCTGCATCCGCAGCAACTACGGCTGCAGTGAAAGCTTACAACCTCTATCAGACAGCCGCCAACAAGGTCAGCTCGAAGTCCTTGGACATCGAGCGGCGGAGGACCAGCATCAAACGGGTGGTCACCCTCTGCGAGCACTCGAGCTACCGTGGCAAGCGGTCTGGGTTTGCCATCGGCGATTTCGGGGAGATGAAACCGTATGCCATCGGCAACGACGGGGCATCGTCCCTGATCGTCCAGCCCCACTATGGCGTAGAGGTGTTTTCCGACGGCAACTATGGAGGCCGGCACCAGGAGTTCGAGGCCAACCACGATATGCTCTGGGTGTCCGACCTGGGTGACGAGTACATCGGCAATGACTCCATCTCGTCTATCAAGGTCTCTTTCAACCCGGGCCAGCTCCTGGACGAGCTCGACGACCTCAAAAATGAACGGGACCGGGTCAGGACTGAGGCAGTGGCTGCCAGGTCGTCTGCTAACGATTGTATTGAGAGGGCACAGACAAAGGCGGACGATGTCCGTTTGCTCAATATTCTCAACCTGACGGTGAACACACTGGAGATCACCCTCACCGGGCTGAGAACCAAAGTCGCCAACCTCGTGCTGTAAGGAGGAAGCGTATGGCCTGGACGACTATCGTCGAGGCGCGGTCCCTGGACGAGTTCACCCGGGCCCAGTCCGGGAGCCAGGGCGTGCAGATCCCGCATAACAAGCGGGCTCGCCTCGAGATACAGACCTATGTCCCCATAGCGCCGATTGCCAACATGGTCGGCGCCGAGTGGTTTGCCGCGAGGATCCTGGGGATCGGCGGCAAGGTGATCGATGTGCACTCGGAGGGCTGGAACAAGGTGGTCGTCGAGTTCTGGAGCGACCCCATACCCGTCGTTGCCCTCATCGGCGTGATAGCAGCAGCTCTGGGAGCTGCCGCCCTGCTGATATCGTCGATCAAGCTGTCGGCCGACGGCCTGGAGAGGGCTGCCGGCAGCGTCGCATTCGGCTTGGGGGCTGTGCTGGTCCTCGCGGTGGGAGCGATCTATCTGTTGAGGGGTCGTGATGCGCCGGCTCGGTAACCCCCGCACGGACGACGAGCGACTCCGGAGGCATCTGGCTCTGTACGGGACCGCTGATTTGCCAGAGCGTGGGACAGGGCTACGATATGCCAGCGCTGTAGCGCTACTCATGGTCATCGGTCTGTTATATCTGGCGGGGAGGAAAACGCGATGAACGGATTGATCTTGGCCAACATGGCCCTCATGTGGGTACTCGCCCAACGGGCTGGAGCCCGCTGGGAGGAACTGGTCGAGGCGATGCGGTCCGTGTCAGGGACACAGGTCTCACAGATTATCCAGGCCGCCGAGCAGGCGGCGGACCCCGGGGCGCAGCTCTACACCCGGCAGACCATCGATTTGGGGACCGCTCGGACCGCAGAAGAGTTGCCGGTGGCCGGCAACACCATCGTGGTTGAGGAGGGGACGGGCACCCTTAACATATCTGTTAATGGCAAGGATAAGGAGCTCATCCCGATACACAAGTACCGCTTGCTCAGAATGCCCTTCTCGTCGCTGTACCTCACAAACACAGCGCAGACAGGCAAGAGCATCACGCTCCTGGTTGGCCAGTTCTCCGATTTCGAGATCGACCCCGTAGTCAGGGTGCTGGTCCAGGGGTCAGACCCGGGCTCGAGCTTGACAGAGACGCCAATCTTCCGGAAGACACGCTTGGCCACCTCGGCGTCGTATGCGGAGGTCACGTCCTGGACCGTCAGCGATGGTGTCCAGGGGTTCTTGAGCGCTATAGCGCTCTGGGCGAGCGACTACGATCACGCGCAGTTCAAGGTCACTATCGGTGACGTTGAACAGTTCGCTGACCAGTACATGGGCAACAGTCTGGCCATGCCGTTCGATTGCCAGTTGGCGGCCGGCACGGTCGTTAAGGTGGAGGCGAAGAACGATGGTACTGCTGCCAACGTCGACGCCTCGATATCCGGCAAAGAAGTGTCATAGCACACGCCATTTTAGCAGGAGTATCTAGGTGGGTTACCTCATCAAATCCGGGATCGCCGGCGGATTCCAGAAACAATCAGTCGCCCGTGCCAGCGATGGTACCTTGTGGGCTGTGTACTGCATCCACGAAGGCTCAAAGATAGCTGCAGCCCTCTCCTCTGATGATGGTGAGAGTTGGACTGAGGAGATCGTCGCAGAAGGGGAACTGGCAAAGCAGCCATGCCTGGCCATTGACTCATCTGATGATCTCTGGGTTGCCTGGGCATCACATGGCTATGGTGATTATTCTGACAGGTACAACATTGTCTACTCAAAGCGCAATCACATTACGACCGCATGGAGCGACCCCGTTGTCATCTCTGATACCCCCGACGGGGCTGTTGAACACCAACAGGCCCCGGAGATTGACATATGCCGCGGCGACTGGGTGCATGTAGTCTGGTGCGGGCTTGGTTGGGGAGACTACCCTGCCAGGCAAGCCTGCATCTACCGGCGAATCTCCCCCTGGGCTGACGAGCAACTCATAGCCTGCGTGGATGCTGACCAATGGGATCTAAGTGTGGCCTGCTCCCCTGATTTGGTGGGAGGTGTCTACGTGGTGTGGCATGGCCAGGGTTGGGGGGACAACCCGACTGTCAACAATATCCAGTTCAGGGATAAGACAGGCGTTAGCTGGTGGCCACAGGAAGCGGTTACAGACAAAGATGTCGAGCAACACATGGCGGATCTGTGTCTCGACACTGATGGCAACGTCCATGTCACGTGGACGGGCCTCGGATGGGATGACCCTTGGGGGTTCCTGGAAAACATGGCCGACTATCAAAACATCCGCTGGCGCATGAGAGACACCGGTGGGTCGTGGACCAGCCATGATGCCGCGTGTGTCAGCATGGCCGAGAGTCACCAATATGGGCCTGCCATTATGGTGCAGGGCACTGACAACCAACCGCGAATACTGTGGCGCACGAGCGCTGGTGGCGTCCGGCAAAGTCTCCGGCAGTATTTCGATGGCTTTGGTTGGGGCTTCTGGGACGAGCAGTGGACCGGAGAGACCGGCGTAAACGTAGCTGTGTTGTGCACTATGTGGCCGGTCAAGTCTGGTATCCGGACAAACTTCCCCACTGAAGGCTATGCCTTCGTGTTCGCCGAAGGGTCGGTGCCATATGATTATCGCTACACAGACGTTGGGTTTGACCCTGACACTCCGGGTCCAGCCGACAGCTCAACAGGCCCGTTCGCCGGATTGGCAGGCATAGGCTTCGGTCAAATACTCGGGTTCGGCAGATGACCGAGAGGGAGGGACGATGAGAAACTGGCTTGTGTGGCTGCCATGGCTTCTGACGGCAGCGTTGAGGCTTATGGCCCGGATGGGTGACCTGCAGAGGGAGGTACCCGAAGCGACCGCCAGCATCAGCGCTTCACTCGGGGTGATTCGGGATAGACTGGCAGGCGGAATCACGGAAGGCGAGGCCCGGGAGATCCAGGAGCAGCTCGGGTACACCTGGACGGAGATCAGCGACGTCATTCGCCTCATGGCCGATGTATGTGTGCCCGGCCGGGATCTGGAGAGCCTGTTGAGCCGGCTCAAAACCGAGTGGCATCGCTAACGGGAGGATGACGTGAGCTGGGAGGCAGTAGCCGCAACAGCCGGCGTACTAGGTGCGGTGGTCGGCATCCTGGCCGGCGTCGTTATCCGGTCCTTTGGCGCCGGCCGCTGGGTCGGCACCATGAATCACCATGCCACGGAGATCCGGCACCTCCGGGAGCAGGGTGATCGATTCAAGGACCAGGTGGAGGGCAGCCTCACTGACGTCCGCCGGGAATGCCTCGATCTCCTGATCCGACACACCGAGGCCGTGACAAACCGGCTCGATGAGGGGTCCAAGACCTTGGGCCGGCTCGAGGGCCAGATACAGGGTGTCAAGGACCGGGTCGGTGGAATTGAGGAAATTCTCCGGGACGGCTGGCACCCGCCGGCCGGCTAGAAGTCCATCAGTTGGATGTCTTCGTCAACGTCCTTCATGGAGATCCGCAGGTAGCGGGCCGTCGTATACGGGCTGGCATGCCCCAGTAGGCGCTGCAGCCTGACCAGCGTCTCACTGGCCGAGTGCTTACTCTGGGCCACATAGTTGTGTGACAGCCCGTGGCGCAGCGAATGGGGGGTCAATTCCTGTCGTATGCCGGCCTTCGCCCGGGCCTTCCCCCAGATGTACTCCACCTGCTGGATGGTGTGCGGCCACAGCCTCTGGTCGGCTCTGATTCGATTGGCCGTCATGTAGACATTCAGGTCAATCCACAGGCCGGCCTGAATGGGTATCCAGTCCTCATTGCTTCGGCCTGTCTTGCGCCGTTTCAACCGAAATACCCGTATATGTTGACGCTCGACGTCCTCCGCCCGGATGTTGAGACCTTCGGACGCCCGTATGCCGGTCTGCCACAGGACCTGAAAGTAGGGGGTCCACTTCTGGTTTACGCGACGGTTTGAGGTGGCGCCGGCACAGGCCCCGATGAATAAGCGAAACTCTGCCGGCGTGATGGCGAGTTGGTCATCCAAAAATTGATCAAATCTGCCCATGTATTTCTCAAGAAATAGAGCTCTCCACCCTGGCTACAATGTCCCGGGCCCAGTGCTGCCCGTTGCAGCTCGGCCGCCCTATGACTGCCTCCGTGTCGATGACGCTCTGGTATATGCCCGGGAACGTACGGGCGATGCGCTCGATGATCGAAGTCTGATAAAAAGGGCACCAATAGCAACCCGAAACGCCGACCTGCCAGTACAGGGGGCTCTTGGTGGCGATCTCCGGGTACATTCCGAGGAACTCGAGGACCTCGTCGTCTGTCCACTCCAGGATCGGGTGGGCGACGAAGGAATTGCCGCATTCCCGGTCGGGGGAGATCTCCCCCTGGGCCTGGTAGATCTGCATACGCCGGGAGCTCTCGTGTCGCCTCACTCCGGTGAGCTTCACCAAGCGGCGCCGGCCGAATCGTGCCCTGAGTTGCCGGCGCTGCGGCCTGACCTTCTGCCGCCAGCTGCACCAGGCTTTGCGGACAGTGGGCCACTGCCGGTACCGCGTGACCTGGCCGAAGAAATCGAGGGGCTGGTCCGGGTTGGTGATAAAGAGGGGTACCCAAAACCGGCTAGCCTGATCCTGGGCGAACTCGATAGAGCCGGGCAGGTCCAACCCGCTCGTCATATAGCACGCTTCAACCCGGGTCGTCACCTCCAGCGCCAGGATCAGCACCGCCATGCTATCCTCCCCACCAGAGAACTGCACCAGGAGTGGCGACTCCGGACCCAACATGGCGAGGGCCTCACCAATGATCTGTCGTGAGCGCCCGATCTTTTCCGTCAACGTCGACCTGGTCATATCGTTGTCAGCGCCGGCCAGAGTGTCACCCCCACCCATGCCAGGCACAAAGCGAAGGCCCAGGCACAAAAAGGCGTCCCCTGAGAGGCGTTTTTCGGGGGGGCAAACGGTTCTCGTGTCCACCAGTACCTGGGCCCGCCATTCTCACGCTACCTCATCCGGGTGATACATTCGGCTCATTCTAAGGAGTCGTACGGGCGCAAGGTCAATCACCCGTTTTGGGGAACCCTGTTCACCCGTTTGGGGATTGGGAGCGGTGGTACCTATATGGTATCGTGTATGACAGTTTCGAGGAGGCGCATCATGGGACGTCGTGTAGTGTATGGTCTAATAATCCTGGGTTTATTGGCTACGTCGTGGCTGGGATGGAGCTTT
>Ga0307928_10000296_pt1 | contig 37063 bp, 79 predicted proteins | sample AceLakmetagen232_FD_201815 | JGI IMG/M metagenome (GOLD analysis project Ga0307928, IMG submission 201815) | Saline water microbial communities from Ace Lake, Antarctica - #232 | ecosystem: Environmental > Aquatic > Non-marine Saline and Alkaline > Saline | place: Antarctica: Ace Lake... | reverse complement strand
GGATTATCCTTTAATTAGTTTGGGAATCCCTATATATATCATCTGAACAGAAGGATATTAAAAGCCCCTAATCCTTAATGGACTGGTAGTTTGGTAACTGTATATCCATTTCGCTGATAGTATCCTTTAAGGAAACTCCTATAAACTGCTGATTTATTCCATTTCATATAGCTACATAAGGAACTTAATGAGTTAAAAATCATGGATTCTCCATTAATTGGGTTTAATAATATTACTTCCTTCATTTTACACCTCCTTTTCTATCGTCCCCGTTACATTTCCTAAAAGGAGAACGGACCTAGGGTAAAATCCTCCTCCTAGTGGGATTATACCATAAAATGGACAGTTTGTCAAATCCTACATCCCTTTGATAGCTTGAATGTTGGATTGTCCCCGTTAACATCAACTAATGGATTCCTGATTTATCAATGGTAAAAAGCACGGATTCCTAATTTGTCAATAGAACAAGGCATGGAATTTACCCGTTGTTTTAAGAGGGATTCTCCAAGAAATGATGCTTATCCTAACATATGTTATATACTACATATGTGGAATCTCCAATGATTAAGCGGTGTCCAGCCTATTATTATCCTAAAAAGCGTGAAAATGTGAACAGGGAATTAAATTAAGTGAAGTAGAAGGATACCACTTTTTGCTCTAGTATCCAACACGTAGTTTTATCCCCTTCCTTATAGTATATATCCACTCCTTCTCTGTCATACCTCAAGGAACAGGATATATCAATGCTTTTTAACGCTCCTAACGTAGAGGACGACTGTAGGATGAATCTTTTCACATATTGATGTATTATGGTATTAATTGATACAAAGGGATGCGTTCAGCGTGAATCCTCGCACTTGTTATTAAGTCCGTATATTACCTATTTTTACCCCAGTTCATAGTATATATTACGGATTCTCCATACATATGAATAAAAAATAAGGAATGTGGTTAGCATCCCTTATCTTATCTGAATTACTTCTTTGGAACTATAATCGTTACTTCGCTTCCGTGATGCTCTGGCTGTTTAATCTCTGATATGGTAACAGCTTCTTTCTTTCCTTCTGGCTGTTTTTTGGCTGTCTTGCTCTCCGTTTTAGTTGCTGTGTTCTTAGCTATCGGCTTAGCTTTCGGAGTTGTCTTAGCCTTTCCTTTAGTAATCTTTTTCTTAGGAATTTTAGGTGCTTTCAATTTGGGAGTTATTTGTTTAATTCCCTTCATCATCTTGGCAATTTCATCCTTCAAGTCTTTCTTAAACTCCTTCATTTTATCTAATTTGGTTAATTCCTTAGGAGCCTTAGTTGTTTTAAATCCAAAGTCCTGTGTCATGTAGTGGACTTGAGCCTTGTTCATGCCAGTAAAATAGAAGTAACAATCCATTGGTTGAAAGATACCAAATTCGGATGTCTTAGTGAAATACTTTAATGGTTTAACATCCGATGGGAGTTTATGATACTCTTTTACCATCTTAACAAGGACAGCTACCAACCATTCTCTATATTCCTTATTATATACGAATGTTAAATCCTTATCTTTTGCTTTCCTTTTTAATTTACTGAAATTTTGAAATTTCATATCCTTCATAAAAATTTCAAATGCTTTAGGATACTGGATATGAAAGCATATTGCATTATCTATCATATCTAATTCCGTCTGTCCTGTAAGATGGTATGATGGAAAAGAACCTTTAATATATTTATCTGTTTCCTTATCCAATGTAATTGTAGCGGAATAATATACTCGTTTGTTCTCTATTTTCCTTCTAACTTGGGTAAATACTACTTTACCATCCTTCTTTAAATCTATATTTTCCCTATGGATTGCTATTTTTGTTATTTCTGCCATTTCAAATCTCCTTGCTGTTTTATTTTTTTTTCGATTTTCTTACCTCCTTTCTATATCTATTATACTACTCCGTTTAGCGGACTACAAGCACGTTAAACATGTTAATTCTCTGTTGTATTCCAGAAGGATAGCTCACTAAGGATTGTCCTATATATGGACTGTATTAGTAGGAGTCCTTTCTTTAATATCATCTGAACAGCCGTCCTTTATTTACCCCACATCCAAACATCTTGCATTAGGATGTTTAGGACATTTATTACATTCCTTATCATCATAGTCATTTTGTCCTTCTCCATAATTGACACATTCTATATTATGTCCAACATGTCGTTTTAATTCCTTATAATTAAATGCACTCATTATTCCTCTCCTTCATATTTAATTATCCTTATACCTGTAACATCCTCAAATATTTCAATAGGAAAACATATCAATATAAGGAATATATACCATACTTTTTTAAAACCTTCCACAAAATCATCTTCAATAACACCACTCACACTGTCCTTTAGGATGCTTGTATAGTTCTTCTTCATGACTTCTCCTTTTTGGACATGATACTTAGATATGTCATAATTCCATCAAACCCATCCCATATTCTACTAGCTTCACTGGAGTCCACTCCAATTAGTGCTGAAATTAGAGATATAGCACCTTTATCCCCTAATTTACGTCCTACAGCTACTATCGCTACCTGTTGTTCCAGTAATACAAAGTTCATATTGTCCTCCTTTTTAGTTATTTCCTTTCATGTAGACTATTACACTCTGTTCCTCTTTTTTATATACTCTAACATTTCCTTCTTCCTTATGTGATAGCTTAAATCCTTCTTCTTTTAACATGGATAATACTGTATTAAAGTTATCCATACGTTGACTATAATAAAAATGTCCTTCATCATAAAACTTTATTATCCAGATTTTAAGTTTCATAATTTCCACCTTTACTTTTTTCCTTTTTTGCTTTCAATCTATGAGGACATTCATAGCACTCATCTTTCCATCTAGACTCATCCTCATTCCCTAGATTGCAGTTACAACATATATTCTGTCCGTAATAATACTTCATCCGTTCTTTAGCCATGCTTACCCTCCTTTTTTTAATAATTTTTCACGAGTTGATGGGACAACATACCCTACACCATCCGACCAGAATGTATCCCCTTTCTTATATTTTAGCTTATAATGGACAGCACTATATTTATCACCGTCCTCTAAATATATTGATAACTTGTCCCCTTTTATTGAAAATTGGGACTTCTGTAGTATTTCTCTGAGCTTATTGAAATCGGACTTATGAGTATCGGACATTTTTGCTACCTCGCTTTCTTTATTCTACCTCCATTATACCACTCCATTTTGGGACTACAAGGTCTGTCATATTTATATTTTCTGGTACGTTCCAATAGGATATTACTAATATACGGATTCTCCTTAATCCTAATATACAATTAAATTCCATTATATCATTTTAAATTCCATGTTAATTTTTCTTCCTATGCGGACTATCGCTGAACAGAAACTTCCTATTTACCGTGAGTCTAGACCTTTTGAAATTTTCCATCTATAACACTAGGATACCAAATAAATGTAGTATCTTCTTGTGCAGTATATACTAATCCCACAGGTTCTTTCATATCTGGTTGACGTATTCCTATTAATAGTACCATTCCATGAATCGGTGTATTATATCTGTTCCCTATTACAGCTTCCTTATTATCTATTATTAGTTTTTTCATTTTAGCTTTCGCCTCCGTTTCTCCTTCAGGACCATATAATAATCTATAATATTAGGAATAATATAAAACCACTATAGGTCTAATCCATGTAAATGTTACTATCCTTATTATAGTCTCCACTAATGATGCCCACTCACATATCCATACATGTCTACGTTTCATTAGATTTCTCCCATTCAACTTGACCTTCCATTGAGCTTATATTGCCCTTCATGGCTTCCAATTTTTCAGTTAGATAGGTTATACATTGTCGCTCTTTGCCAAGCTCCCTGCGTAAAGCTGACACATATAATTCAATTCCCATTAACTGACCATTTATGTTACTCTTACTTATTGGACTTGTGTTTAGCATTGTATTCTCCTATTAACGAAATATTATTAATACTATACCAACTATCGTTCCAATTCCACCTAATATTAATAATCCTACTCCAAACTTTTCATCTACATCAATATCTTTAATATCCCTAATTACCATAGTATACCTCCTAAGTTAGCGTAACATAAATCATAGCTCCTAATACTAGTATTAATAATATTATTTCCGTTACTATAATTATATTTATGAATAATATAAAAACATTAAACCAAGAATATTTCCATTTCCATTTCTTTTTCCTTTCCTTTTTAATCCGTTTCTTCGGTTTCTCAACCTCCGTTTCTCCTTCAGGACCATATAACAATCTATAATATACGTTCCTCACTATTTCTTTTCCCCTGCCTTACGTAAAATAGCTTCTTGTTTCCTATTCTCTTTATCCAAATCTTCATCAAATTTAAGATTTCCACATTTCTTACATTCTCTTACTGCTCCTGCAAATACTACCATTTCCTTATTACAACACTTCATTATTATGTCTCCTTCACTGGTATATTAATTCCCATACTCATTACTTCCTCTTTAGTATCAAAATCCTTAAATGATAAATCAAATCCTATAGTATCTTCACACATTTCATCCAATGTTATTTCACACTCAATATCCTTGTCCTCATTACCTGATAGAAAGGACGTAACAATATGTTCCAAGTTTGTAACTTTATAGATAGCATCTTCCAATAGTTTTAATTGCATATATACTCCTTTAGCTTTAGTGATTCAGAATCCCATTCTGATGGCGTGTTTCCCTCTACATGATATGCTAACTTCTCAGAATCCGTACTATGACAATCACATTCTTCTCCATTACACTCATTACAGTTACATTCCCTATCACTATCATCCACTTCATAGTTAATAACTACTTCATAATAGGAACCAAAATCATGTCCAAATCTCCTGACAACAAAGTCTCCATGTGGGAACATACGCTGTAACTGTTTTCTATATACTATGGATTCATTCTTTAACTGTTGCTCAGTTGCAAATCCAGCTTGAAAACATTTCTCTAAAGTAGGTACACTTCCTATTATCATATAATCTTTACGCATGGTAACCTCCTAATTCATTACTTCCATCGTCAGTCTATCAATTTTAATGTTCTCAGTATGGACTGTATTCTGACAATCCGACTGTATACCAAATTTCAATTCTACATCTATAATATCCTTATCATAATCATACATTGTAGCATTAGCAAATCCGCCTGATATAAATTGTGCTCCTATACCAAACTTTGCATCCACTTCTAAATCATCAAGGACAGGTTTTAGTCGTTCTAACTCCTCATCTGTCAGCATTAGTATACTCCCATTCTACACCATAGATTTCCTCATACATTACAGTTACAGGATATCCTTGTATGCCTGCAATTCCTAATAGGAATGAAAATTGGTCTTGAGTAACTGGAGTATCTTTAAAGTCCTTAATTACCTTGTTATACTTCTTTGTTCCTAACCAATCTTTTATATCCTTTAATGCTTTCTTCTTACCTTCCTCTGTTTCAATATCATACTTAATTTCCGTGTGCATTAATGACCTCCTTAAATAAATTCTTCCATGTAGTCGGGTTCTAATCCAACTTCACTTGCAATATGATAAGCTCCTTCTAAATCGCCTTCCTCTACTAATTCATTAAACTGCTCTCTCAAATCCTCAACTATAGCTTCTGCTTCGTCCTCACTTATACCATCCCGCTTCATTAATACTGATTTAATACTATCCACCATGACTAGGCTCTAGTATGAAATCTTCCTTATAATCTGGTTCATGTCCTACTTCACTGTTAATATATAACTCCGCTAGGTTATATGGAGCACCATGTCTGTTCTTCGGTCCATAATTCCATACATACCATGTTACATCTATTCCTAATTCTCTTGCTTGGTTAGCCCATGCTAAAGGTATAGCAGTATCCGTTGAGCCTTCTAGTAAACCTTCCTCGGTTAATGTTTTTATCATTTCTCCTTTATTCATTCTTGACCTCCTTTTATATGATTCAATGTCCTTCTGAATTTCATCCATTTGCTTCAGTAATTCAGGACTTGTTTGCATTAATGCGTCTTTCATGTTTACCTCCTTTTATATTTCTTAACTTCTAATACTATTATACCACTCCAACTAAGGACTACAAGTGTTTAATATATTGATATTTTCTGGTTTAATCCATTTTAATTATTACTTCAACAATTCTTCCTTGAGCATCTTTCTTAGCATACACAGGATATACCCCATCTCCATAACCACTACTAAATGCGACTCCTACTCCAGGATGTCCTAAATTATAGTTTAATTGTCCTGACATCTTTTTGGATAATGTAGCTTGACAACATCCATCATATGAAAACTCCCCCGTTGGTATATTAGTTCCTTCAAATTCAGTATTCTTCCATTGTGAAGTTATATAACATGGGTCCGTTATTAATAACTGCCCACTATCTACTCCTACTTTACCTATCAGTTCCCTTTTCATCAGTTACCTCCTTGTTTATAATTTTAAAATGTGGATTTATTATCATGTCCTTAGTGTACTTTATAGCTTTGTATTGTTCCTCTGGTTTAATATATTTCTTTTTAAAACGATTAATATCCTGTTGTAGAGTTGGCATTACTTTCCTCCCAGTTTTTAATATGTTAATCCTTTAATTTTTACTAACATCAACAGTTACTAATTTACCTCCAATCTTTATTATAAATGGAATAACATGGTTCTTGTTATTACTATCCACATTATCTTCACATTTACCAACCAAAGCCATTAATTCCTCTTTATTCATACCATCACCTCCCCTAGTTTATGTCCTTTATAATGTAAATCTCTTTCAATCCCTAAACCGAATGGTAGTTGCATCGATTCCAACTCTGATAAAGAGAAGTAACCTAATTCCGCACATTGCGAGTCTCCGAGATTTACATATCCAAAAAATAAATCATCCGAATCAAATTCCGTTGCATACCATGTCTGTGCTCCACATGGATTGAAAAACTTAGCTATTATCTCAACATCACTAGTTTTCTTCTCCTCGTTAGCATATAATTTAGGAAACTTAGCTATTAATTCCTTGGTAAGTAATTTCATATTTCACTTCCTCACATTTATTTTTTTTTGCCTATAATACTATTATATTCATCCTACAATGGATAGCAAATATTATTATATCAATATTTTCTGGTGGGTTCCGATGTGCGTACGTTCTTTATTATATAACTGGAGATTTACGAATATATTACTACCATATCAGGAATCGATTATATAACCTCCTTACAAAATATTGATAATATAGTATAACTGAAAATATAAATAAGTCCTCGCTAATCCCGTGTGATTCACTGGGAGTGGGGCATGTAGTGTATCCATAGAATACACCAGAAAAACTCCATTTGACATACTCCTATTAGTGTGGTACACTCCATTTAGGAGTTTTGAAAAAACGAGTAAATGGTTATTAACTCCTATTATTAACTTCCTATAACAAATTATAAATCCTTAAATATTATAACTCCTTAGTAATGGATAGTTATGTCTACGGATTCTCCTATAAACTTAATTCCAATTAAAATAATTTTAATTTTTCTTCCTATAGGAAATAGGTCATGAACAGAAACTTCCTATTTACCGTGAGTTTAAATTAATAAAAAAGTCCTATATATATGTACTGAACAGCGGTTATGGATTTACCGTGAGTTTACAGTGTTCCCATTTATGAATATGTATCTTCCATTTAACTACCATTTACTCGTTATTTTCCTTATTAATTAATTTTTCATACTTTTCAATTTTTTCCAAGCATAGTTTTCGTGATTTTCCCGTAAACATTCCATTTAATCTAGGAAGCATATTCTTAAACATCTTCAATTTGTATTCATTTTCAGATAATCCTGGAAATAAATGTCGTGGTTGTAAAGGAAGTAGTACAACTCCCATTAGTCTTCCTCCGATTTAATATGTCTACAGAATACATTGATACCTTTAACACTTCCTATAGGATATTTAATTTTATATAATTGGTCCTGATTATTTTTTGTTTTTGTTATTTCAGTTAATATTCCAATCTTACCTATTAACTGTAATAATGATTTATTATCCTCATAAATATTTGGAATATAACTAACTCTATCACCTATTGATAAATTTCCGTTACCATTAATACACATTAGGTTTAACCTCTCCCAGTAGGAATAGCTTCATGGTACGTTCTTTATTAGTTGACCTATACTCCAACATACCTTTACTTAATTTCATACCACTTACGGTCTCCTGCATCAACAGCTTTCCTTTGATTATCATTTAGTAATGTATATATTTTCCGATATGGTTTATTACATTTATAACATTCATCCATACACTGAGCATATCCATCAGGAGTAGCATCAAATATTTTATCATGATGTACCATATATCCTGCTCTACTATGATACCGTTTTTCCTTTTTAACGTCATAATATTCTGAACGAAATGGAATATCTTCACTATCAATTCCTGTATTTAATTGAATACTTCTTATAGTCCGTGGTTTAGGCTCATATAGTCTTCCTCGTATGGTAGTACATCCTCTTCCTTGTCTACGTTGAAATATATTTGGTCCTACTGCTGTAGCTACCCATACTTCCTGATTTATATTAAATTTAGTTTTAATCATTTTACTTTCCGTAAGCTGTATGATACAGTAAGTTATGATTCCTCATCAACATTAACTGATAATCCCATTCCGACATTGTAGCTTTTTTTAATGATAATCGTTGTAAATATTTATATCCTCTATCAGGATGGAAGAAATTATCATCCAATCCAAGTGATTCTCGAACCTTAATATCTAATATTTCAGTAGTTAATCCAATTATTTTAGTTTTCATATTAATCTCCTTTAAATATTCGGAGAGGGGGTAAAGTAAACAGCTATGCATTAACTGATGGAGGTCAAATTCATCGTTAGTGTTAATCCACGTAGCACTCAAGCTCTTTCGTCCTTCAAACCCCCCTCTCCTACTTTGAGGTGGTTTTCTTACACTTATATAATACCAAATCCTTTATAGTTCGTCAAATTGATTTTTTCTGTTCTAATCCTATATTATTGTATTAGATGAAAAGAATTCTTTTCCCTTTAATCTATACATATTCCATAATCCACATAAATTCTTTAATAAATCCTCTACCTCTATTTTTCCACGTTGGGATTTTATATACTTAACTCTATCATAATACCATTTAAGTGGATTTTCATTATCTAATACTTCAAATTGTTCCATAGGTATAGCCAATTCTTTAAATAGCCAATCAGCTAATTCCTTATCTATTTTTCTACATTCACAGTACATAAATGATGCATGATTTAATCCAATTATTTCAGTTCCTCTACAATACTCAATACATTCATGGATGTCATACTTTAATGTATCGTATATCTGGAGAGCTTTTGTACGTTGACAATATCCTTTACTGAAACGAGTTTTAGCGTTTTCCGATGTTCTGGAATATGAATACCATAATCTTATAAATCCTGCAACTACTTCATTGTCCACTACATTCAGTTTACTTAAATCATCCGCTAACTTTTTAGTTTTATTAGCATCTATAGTTGGAAACGCATCTTCATCTATTCCATATATTGCTAAAAATACTTCCGATTTATTAGCAAGTATTAATGCTTCCAATCTATGCTGTCCATCCATTAACTTTCCAGCTTTAGTAAAAATTAATGGTAATGCATTAAATAACCATCTTCCTTCACGCATATCTTCCGCATATTTTTTTACCGTACACTTAGATACTTTCCTATTATTGAAATCACTTGATACTCCTAAAATAGTTTTTGCTAACATGGGAGTTACTTCAATAATCTGTATATCTATACTCTCCTTTATTTTATCTAATTTCTTTCCCATTTTCTTGCCTCCTTAATATATTTAGTTACTTACCGTAACTATAATAATATATTAACATTTCCTGTTGTATTTGTCATATTGATTTTTTCTGGTGTATTCCTAACCATTCTAATTCAATTCTACGATTTTATAACTGGAAAATACAAATGTACTCCATATCCTACTATAATATATTTCAATTCTAGGCTTTAACGTCTAAAGTTCCGCCAATACCATAAACTGCTAGGAAATCCTCTGATGCCTGTACCGTATCCTGTATTTTAATACGATTATAATCAGCTTCTAATGCTTTAATTCCATTCAAATCTTCTTGCCATTCCTTAGCTTTTACTAGGTTATCGATATTTCTATCTTCCTGTTCTTCCTTATTTTTATCATTTACTTTTTGTAAATAACTTAAATTCTGTACTTCTCCTGTATTTGTTATTTCCATATTTACTTCTCCTTTTTTTTTATTTTACTACTATTATTATACTAACATTCTCGGCAAACCAACTCCATAATTCAAGAGTTTTAATAAATCCTAATACTATTAATGTATCATACATTATTCACTTCTCCAGAATTTACATTTATCTAAATATTTCTTCCTACGTTTTTCACTCCAACTATTCATACGAGATATGTTGGATAATTTATCAGCAAACTTAATCATAATTCCTTCTCTACTATGTAATCGAGGAAATACTTTCTTCCCTTTTATAGTATTCTTAGTTACTTCCATAACCAAAAATCCAATATGTGGATTAAATTTAGAGTTAATTTCTCCACGTGATACATCAGTATCTTCAACTACATCATGTAGTATTCCTGCACATAGTATATCCACATCATTAGTTACTAACTTTAATAGCTTATAAACTTTAAACGGATGTTTATAGTAGGGCTTCCCATCGTCGTCACGTTGTCCTCTGTGCCACTTCTTAGCATAGTGTTTAGCTTTATTAATTAAAATCATTCCTCGTACATTCATATTAGTTTTCCTTATAAATGGCATTACATTTATAGTTAATAAATGATATTCCAAGTTCCTTTTGCTTTTTAAGATTCCCGCAAATATTTACACAATTATATAGTTTTACTTTTGGTTCCCCAATTTCTCGTTTAATACGATTTACTCCATTCCTACACTTGATAGAATTAATTAATTTATATAATTTATTCATATTATTGCCTCAATATCCCATATATGTTCTAATGGAATTTCTCTCTGCACTTTATCTCCTACTGAAAAATTTGATTGTTTCATATTATTTTCCTCGTCTCTCAGAGTCCTTAATCTTCTTATCAATGTATTTCAACTGTTCTTCCCGTGTTCTACCCTTCCATAACCACCCACCACCATAACTCTCTCCTTGAAGGTAGTCACCGAATACACATCCTATTATGAAGAATAAAAATAATCCAATCAAAGCATCTTTTAATGTAAATCCAGGAACCATTCTAGTCAACCATACTATAATTTCTTCCCAGAATATAAATAATATTGCTCCACTTGATAGAAGGCAGACTGCCTCCATTATTATTACTTCCTTCATTATTTTATTTGCTTTATCGTTCATTATTTCCATTGCTGTAAATACAGCGTTCCATTAGGCATATATTTTCCATAAATTTCAGAATCATCTATCATTATATCTATATTATTTTCCTTACAGTATTTTCCTTTACTAGTATTCCATTCTAACTCATCCATATGAGGATTACCTTCATCATCCCAATCTACCCCACATCTATGGTATGAATCCCCTATAGAATATAAATAATTGTATGTTATATTATTTTCCGCTAATATAATTTTAGCTTTTTCACGACTTAATCCTGTAAGTATATGTATCTCAACTCCATCATCACCTAAGTGTCTAATAAATTCCTTGTATTTATCAGGATGTTTATCTATTACATCATGTATATCAAATCCAATTTTCACCGTCACGTCTCCCTCTTATATCTACTTTATCATCCTGATTATTAAGACTTCCTTCACGAAAGTCTATAGGACATTCATTACAATTTCTATCCTTATCATCTAAATTATCCTCACATAAACTACATGGTAGAAGTTCCTCACCACATTCAGGACAATCTTGTAACTCAAATATATTTTCCAGTTCCACTTTTTCATCACAAAATGGACATATTTCATAAGTCATTAGTCGTTCTCCTCTATAGTAATAAATTCTCCATCATTTTCATCTACTGGATATTTCTCAAACCAGTCATTAGCTAATTGTCCTATTTTTGTGTTAAAATCCATTATACAATCCTATAAACCATCTATATTTTTAATTTCCATTTCTTATTAATCCATTTTAGTTTAGCTTCGTCAAACATTGTGTTGGACTTCTTTACCTTATCCATCACATAACTCTCAATTAACTCTTCCTTGGTTAGTATTTCTTTTCCTTCTGGGTGAGACCATCCTAATAAAGCTAGATAGTTAAACAGAGCTTCCGAGCTGATACCCATATCCTTAAACTCATCTACTGATGTAGCCCCGTTCCGTTTACTTAGCTTAGACTTATCACTTCCAAGTATTAGTGAGATATGTCCAAATTCTGGTGGCTTGAGTCCTAGTGCATCATATATAGCAATCTGTTTAAATGTATTCGGAATATGGTCTTGTCCTCTAATGACATGAGTTATCTCCATGTCTGAGTCATCCACTACTACTGCAAACTGATAGGTAGCCATTCCATCGGACTTTATAATAACTATGTTATCATGCTCCAATTGCCTGTTAATCAATCCTCTGAATAAGTCGGTATAACCTATCGTATCAGCAAAAAGACGCAATTTGACGCATCCTTCTTCTTCATAAGCGAGTCCATCTTTGATTAGCTTTCGTGCTACTTGCTCATAACGTTTCTTCCGTTCTGACTGTCTCCATGTCTCATCAAATTCCATTCCAAGCCATTTAAGGTTATCAAGTATATTATCCTCAAACTCTTTAGTGGAGCGTTTAGCATCTGTATCCTCTATGCGTAGTATTATTTTAGCTCCTAAATGCTTTGCCATTAAGTAATTGAATACTGCTGTCCTTGCACTACCTATGTGTAGTGTTCCTGTAGGACTTGGTGCGAAACGAAATTTCATATATTATCTCCTTAATATTATATCTATACATATATAATATCACTTCCTACAATATTTGTCAAAATGATTTTTTCTGGTGGGTTCCAAAAGGAGGTGGGTGAGAAATTAATCCCACCCACACACAAATATGAAAAAGCGTGGTTATTTTCCTACGTTAAGAATTAGTCCATCTTTCCCACTACCGAAGTAATGTGTTGGATAGACACCATTCCACTTATTAGCTCTAATCTTGTCGATTTGGAGTTTAGTAAGTTTTATCTGGTCTACTATAGTGGATGACCTTAGTTTAATCTGATAGGCTTCCGCTTTAGCTGTTGCAACATTCATGTTGTTTACTTTATCCTGTGCCGCTTTATTCCTGTCAGCAATAAATTCCTTATTGATGGCTTGTTGAATTGCATCGGAAGTATAGGTTAAAGCTCCTTTATAGCCTATGTTAGTGATGTTAATCCCTCTATTCCTGAAGTATTTAACAACATCCTTTTTAACAGCTAAAAGTATTTCCTTCTTCTGTACTTGGACTTTTCTTAAAGTTCTCTTGGCACATTCTTCAATAATCCTACTTTCAACTCTTAAACGAATTTCATCATCCAGAATTGTTTTCAAAGGTTTGTTATTGTACCTGTATAGGAACTTAGTTGCATCCTTTTCATCAATTTGGGCACTAATTCCAATACCAATAATAAATCCAATACTCTCAGAACTTTCCGATTCAATACCTTCGTCCTTAGCTGACGTTCCTGTAGTAGTAGCATTAGTCCATTCTCTACTCTCTGGCTTACGTTCCACAACAACTAATCGGTCAGTTGCTATCCATTTACCTATCCATGTCTGTCTTCCCGTTTGTAGCCATCTTTTAGAAATACGAATCCTTTTAGTTGCTACTTTAGCACTTTCCAAAAATTCCACACTATCAAATGATGCTTGATTATCCTTTGTATTACCCTCTAGTGGAATTAGAAATGCAGTCTGACTTGCACTAATAGTTTCCAACTGTGGCTTGTTGTATGGTTTAATACATCCTGTAAGGGATAACAATACTAACAATAGCATGAATCCAATTATAAAAAATCTATTAAATTTTTTCATTTACTTCTCCTTATATATTTTTTTTAATCCATGTCACTAACAGTTTTGCCTCCTTCCATAGTATAATAACTGTTATAATTAGTGCTATCCATATAGCGTTATTAAATACACCTTCCATTAACTCTGGCGTATAAAATGATTCCGCTGTATTTGAAAGTTTATTTGGAGTTGCTACACTTCCCATAACTAATGGACGTATTATAGTATCCAATGAAAAGTATAACTTCCATAGTATTATTACTAACAGTCCTCTAAATGCCATAAATAAAGTTATCTTCATATTTCACCTCCTAATTTTTACTGAATATTTGTTCAAAATCCGTTTTAGTAATTTTTAGATTAGGTCCATCAGATGGAGAAAAATCACTATGGTCAATAAATTTATCCATTTCCTTTTTAAGTGTTGCCATTTCATCAACAATTTCTTTCATACTGTCCAATAACTTTGTAATATCCTTATCTTTTAAAGAGTCCCTCATAACTTTCGCACGTTTTACTTCCAGTTCACTAATACGTCCCATTAATTCTAACATTTCTTCCAATTCATTTTCTTTAACCATGATAAACCTCCTTATTTATACAATACTTCCAACATATGAATTGCATACCTTTCCTTATATATGAATATCATATTATGGATTTTAAAATCTACTTTTTCCAAATCAGATTGAAATGTAATCATAGTGTCTCCCATTCCAAACATTTTTAATTTTCCATTAGTTATAATTATTTCCAATTTACATTTAGTTTTCTTAAATTCCTCAAAGAATCTATCTAAATTATATGTATAAATCTCCTTCATAAACTCTCCTTCTCATATTTATCTAATAACTCCTTCTTATCATTATAAGTTAAATCGCATTTGGATTTAATTATAATGCATTTAGGTTCATATTTTCCTATAGGTATAATATTATATTCCCCATAGGTACATTGATGTCTAATATATGAAACTGCTAAATCCTCTGTAACAAATGTCCTACATTCCTTTGCAATTTTATTATGTTGGTCTAGGACAGCTTTTTTAACAGTACCTAAGATTTGGATAATAATGTATTTTTGTTTATTTTCTTTTCCCATTTTTCTTTAATCTCCTCATAACTGTCAGGATATTTATTTAATACCCAATCAAGGAAAGATATTCCTGGATTTAATTGCATATATTCTACACATATCGCGTTACTACTAGTTGGAATCTTTCGTTTAATATATATTTCAACTTCACAATCAAATCTATCCACATTATCTAACATACCCCATATATGCTCCAATTCATCACCCCATCCTTGAGAATATAACTCAGAAAATAATATAGTTATATCTACTGAATCCATATCCTCAAATTTTAATACCATTTCCATTTTAGGGATATCAAAGTTTACATAATCTGTAGCTATTTCCATTACCCCCAATATACTATTTTCCTTATTAGCTTTCTGCATAAACTCCCATCGTTTAGGGAAATCCATAGCTAATCGTATAATTTCCGTAAATTTAGTTAATGTAAGTGATTCATCCAGTGATATATTAATAGTAGGTTTTGTCATTAGAAGTTGGTTCCCCTAGGTGAATTTATAAATGTTTGGTATCCTGAATTTGGTTTTAATTTTATCTTTTTCTTAGCTTTTTGAGGAAGTTCTGTTGTATCATCTCCCTGAGCTATGGCATATTCCAATAATTTATTAATATTGAAGAACCCTTTATTCCTTCCATCCTTTAAAGCTCTATGGACATGATAATAAATATCATTTCCCATATCAATTTCCTTTATTTCAGGTTTAGTTTTCCATTCAAATATAGCTGAAATAGATGTAATATCCTCTCCATTCATGGAAACTATATATTTCTTATTTAATGGTACATAATAAAACATAACTATATTATACCCCTTCCTTTATATTATGACAAATTGATAATTCTTGGTGCTTTCCTATATGATAGCGGAGGACGGTCACTTCCTGTGAGTCCGCCCTCCTATCATTTAATTAGTATCGGGAATCGAACCCGAAAATTTAGTTTCAACAACTAATGTCCTACCATTGGACTATACAATTAGTATTATTTAAGTGTCCTAAATACCGTGAGGTAAATTTAAGATAAGTCCATTTGTAATCTGAGTTAGGACTGCTCTACCACTGAGCTACTCCGCTATGAGTTTTTGGGAGCGGAGATGGGTATCGAACCCATGCACATCCATTCTTGCTTTAGGACTATCTTCTTATTAGGATTCACTTAGTCTAATTTTGTGGTGCGAAAATCTAATCCTGAGATTAAGTCTAAGTTACATCCCGTTAAATGTGGACTTATAAGGGTAATCTTCCCCGTCGCCCCATTTATTATTGGAATGCTTTAAGTCTAAATCTGCACCATTATAAAGTCCTTAATAAAACTCCATAATGGTACAGATGTAAACTGCACCAATCATATCCTAATCGTTAATAAATTCAAATAACAATGCTCCTATTTGAGCTTCATTGTCCACATCTTCTTGATTAGCTCTCATCCTTGCCTGTTTAATAGCACGGAGTAGAGTATCAATTTTTGCTAATAACTTAGATTTGTCCAGTGGAGTTAAAGCACCACTAAAGTAAGTAGTCTTCCAACTTCCAATGTTCTTATCTAATGTTATCATTTCCGTCTGAGCAGGGTGTTTATCCGTTGCCGGATATTTCACAATAACGTCAGAAACTTTCTCAGTCTTATACTTAGTTCCACCATCAGCGGTATAAGTATTGTCCTGAGTTTTATCATTCTTCCAAGGTCTTCCTGGCTCAATAGTTGGAATTACTGCATACATATCTCTTACATCCTTGAAACGTGATTCTAAGTTAAGTAAAAATGTAGCAGGTACATCCTCAGCAAGTTTTACATCATCCACAATTATATCAGCTTTCGCTTCTGTATTTGCGAGTTCCTTTTGGTACATACAATCCAATGCTTTTACTATACTATTTTGAATGAAATCCAACTTGTTAGTTACAGTAGTAACAACTTCCTTATTTTCATCATCGAAATTTAATCCATCATCATTTAATGGAGTATATTTACGATTATGTCCATTGAAGTGTTCTCTACGTTTACCAAAAGTATCTTTTCCTTCTTTGATACTATCAGACATAGTATTTTTTAAACTTGCTTCCACAGCTAAAACTTCATGTAACATTCCCATATTTTTTCACCTCCTTTTTTGTTCTATCTATACTAATATAATACCAAATCCTTTATAAATCGTCAAATTGATTTTTTCTGTTTCTTTCCTTTAATTCTAATCTCCATTATTTTTTTATTAATAACATGATATCACTCCGGACCATTCTGAGTGTTCTCTTACTCTCCCACCCTGTTTATGTAATAAATTAAAGAAATCCTGTACTTCTGCTATAGGTACTACACTTGGAAAATTATTATTTATACTAAGTCCTGCAAATATTACGGATTTTTTAGATTTATTATAACATAATTTATATATTATATTATTAATATATAAACTATAATACGTATATCCTTTAATAAATTCATCGGAACGAAATAAACAATCAACTTTAATTATATCTGTAATCCATTCAGCCATAAATAAATTATTTCTTTCCACTATATATGTATATATACTACCCTTTTCCGACATTTCAAATAAATCTACAAGTTTTCCTTTAAACGCATATTTATCACGATTAACAACAGAGCCATCCTCTAACTGGATTTCTCGTCTATATTTATCCATTTCAAAATATTTTATTACTTTATCAGGAAATACAACTTTACCAATAATTCTCATATTCTCTCCTTAGTTGGAAGAGCAGAAAGGATTTCAACCCAAACCTTCTAACCCATAGGCTAGATGTCCTAATTAGACTACTGCTCCATATTGGAAACGACAGTGGGATATGAACCCACACCTTCTAGTTTAATCCCGAAACTAAACGTCCTGCATTTAAACGATGTCGTCCTACTTTAAAACTTAATATCTATATTTTTAGTTAGATATTCCAAAGCCTTTTCCAAACTTGCTTGCCTATTCTCAGGCAATAGGTTAATACCTATGTCCCTTAATTGTCTGGTTAGGAATATTCGTTCTAACATTATACCTCGTTTTATTCCTTCTACTAAACCTACTATATGATAATGCATTTCCCTCATTGACATATACTCCGCTGTTGAAAAAACTCTATCTTCCTTTAAATCATCGAAGTAAGTTAGCATTAAACGATATTTTTTAATTCCATTTGTACTTACTTCCATCTTTAAATATGGTTTAGTTTTATCACGAATTTTATATTTCTCCTTTTTTAATAGATTCGCTAAATATCTAAATTCAGATTCCAATACACTTGCTGTTATTCTGATTTCTTTCATAATTACACTATATCATGTCCTTTAATATCTGACAAATTGATTTTTTCTGTTGGCTTCCCATTATCATCAACGGGAAGTTGAGCTAAAGTTTCCGACATATTAGCATCTTCCATAATACTTTCCCATTCATACTGAATTATAGTTAATTCATGGAAGAAATCATTTGTATTCATTAGAATATTATATCTACACGTTATATCATTCCAATCCATAAAACAAAGGTCTATACATCCATCTACAATACTTTCCTCTTCCCATACAGCTATAATTTCCCTTAAATTAATTGCATAAGCATCGTTTATCTTTAATATTCCATTACTTAGTTCAAACATTTTATCTCCTACGCTGAAATAGCGAAAGTTTTACCCTTTCCATAACCCCATAATGTTCCTGGACCTGTCATATCCTCATTACATACATATAAATTAATATCATTTTCCAATTCAATTACCATAGGATGTTCATCAACATTCCATTTTTGTGTATTAGCTTCCTCGTCGGTCAAAGTCCTTACACATTTTATCTTTGTACCAATGATATCATCCATTAATATTAATTCTTCCATTATATCTTCTTACACATATAAAATTTTATATTTGTTCCTGCAATTTCATTGAAACAATATTTTTTATAATCTTCTATAGATTCCTCAAAATCACCAATTATTTTATAATAAGGCAAAGCTACTTGGTCTTCCTCTTCTCGTTTATATGGTTGTAAATAGATATTATATCCTTTTTCATATAATGTTTTAGCTTTCCTCATTTGAGGTACTTTTTTAAACTGATATGTCCTTAATATATCGTTATCTAGTTTAACAAATGTCTTATCCATTTACCTACTCTCCTAATCTTTCTCTTTTTTCTCTTTAATATATGTATACTATCATGTCCTTTAATATCTGACAAATTGATTTTTTCTGGTTTATTCCTATTATTAATTTTAATTGTCATATACATCTCCATACTATATACTATATATAGTGATGATGTATTATATAATGCCATTAGTTATATGACAAATTGATATTATATAATATATTCCATAAAAAAACACTTATATATTTGAATATATTTGACATTAGTATATGGATTTGCTACACTAAATTATGGGTACAAAAATTTCAACATTTTAATATAGAATAAGGATTACAACTGACTTAGAGTCCACTAACCTATCTTACAATTAGGAAATAATTACTCATAATTTATATTACGGATAATAGCATCATACGATGTTAGCGGAGGACTATTACCTCCATGTAAATTGACATCGGAGTGTATACCTATATACTCCACTAATTGTTAATAATTTTCGAGGAGTTACAGCTAATCCTATGAAAATTATGGAAGCTCCTATCATGGGGTAGGGAAGCTCCTAGGTGGAAAATAGTTTCGGAATGTCCATTATTATAAAATTAGTTCCTACTATCCTATTATCTAAAATTCTAGGAAGCTCCAATTAATAATCAGGATAGATATAGGTAAAAATCTCAACTACTACTGAACAGAAAATTCCTATTTGCCCTGAGTTTGGGGGTATTATATATTTTTTTAATTATATAATAAATGTACCTGCACACGTATCGGAACATAACATAAAAGATAAATTTGTTTATAACTTATGTTATGATATAATGTTATTAGTTGAAAAGTTAAAGGTAAAAATATAAAAAAGGGAGGTTAGATAATATGGTAAAAAAAGATGATATAACGGTAAAGACAATGGATGAGTATTATGATAAAACCTTTAAAATACTGGATAATGCTGGTATTCAAGTAAAGGATATATACTTAAAGAAAATATATAATGAAATGCTTAAAAATAAAGGAAAACTTAATAAAATCCTAAATCTAAATGAGGGAAATAATTATCGTCATATAGAAAAATATAGGATTACTAATCATCGTTTTGAAATAGTTTATCCTAAAACTACTAGAATGATTAAATCTCTTGCAGGAGACAATCAAATTGATATAGTTAAAAATACTATAATGATTGGTAAAAATTCCTGTAAATTAAGTAAGTATATTCAAAGTGAATTTGCTAAAGGAAATTATGGAAATCGTTCAAATATGTCTTATGTATACGAAGAATTGGAAACATCAAATAATATTGTAAGTAGAATATGTGATTTAACAAAGGAACGTAACTTATGTATTTCTACTAATATTTATGACATGATTACTTCCTCTACAAATTCATCTTATAGTAGCTGTTATAAGATTGGTGGAGAATATTTTAACGGTAATTTAGCATATATGAGGGATAAATTTACCGTTATATGCTTTATATATGGAAATGATATTCATCATAAAATTGGAAGAGATTGGTGTTATGTTTTTCCTGATGAATTTAAAATATTAATGTCAAATAGACAATATGGAAGTATTTTCAAAGCCGATAGAAAGGAAATGCGTATCTATATAGGGAAAAAGATAAGTGAGCATCATAATGTAAGAAGTTATTGGAAGATGGAAAATGTACAATATAATAGTAATTTATATTTTAATGGTAGACCAGACCATACTAATGGGAGTGTTTACTTCGACTCCTCAAGTCTATCATTTTCCTATCATAAATTTAAAGCATCTGATAAACATAAACCAGTATTGGAATTTAAACAGTCAAGATGTTTAAAATGCGGATTATTAAATTTTCATCATGTTAATGGGGTATGTGGAAAATGTACTTCACTTAATTATACATGCCATGATTGTGGAGTTTCAATGACCGAAGATGATTATATTATGGGATTGGATAACCATAAATATTGTTTCACTTGTTTCGATAATCATTATTTTGAATGTGAGGATTGTGGACTTATAATCGATATAAATAAATCATTTCATAATCCTGATGGATATAAAACATGTAAGAGTTGTTTTGATGACCATTATAGGATATGTAGTTGTTGTACTACTACAATCCATAAAGATAATTCAATATGGTATGAGGGTGAAATTTATTGTGATAAATGTTTTTCCGAACAATTTAGATATTGTGATGGTTGTGGAGAGCATTACCCACTTAATGAAATGAAGGAAAATTTATGTGAAAATTGTTATAATGAAATATATTCAGTATGTGAAGGATGTAATAATGATGTACATAATGATAATATATTTTCAGGACTAAATAAAGAAGTATTCTGTCGAGAATGTTATCAAAAAAAATATATGGAATGTAGTGAATGCCATAAAGTATGTATCAATGAAACATTAAAGGATGGTATATGTAAGGAATGTATAACTAAAATGGAAAAACCCAAGAAAAAAACTACAAAGGTAGTAGCGAAAACCAAGAAAGGAAGTAAGTAATCATGGCAAACGAGGAACTTATACAGATAATAAAACGAAGTCCACATTATCTATATAAAAAACTAGTGAGGGACTTAACAATAGATTTAGGATTAACTGTAGAGCAGGATTTTGATAATTGGATATATGTTAATAATAGTAGTCCAATATGTTTAGTTGCACATATCGATACTATCGATAGGGATGAGAAACTAAAACTTAAAATTAATAGGAATGTTATTAAAGCTAATGATTCAGTTCTAGGAGCAGATGATAGAGCTGGAGTATATGCAATTATGACACTATTAAGGAAATGTAAAGCTAAAAATGTTCCAATGCCTAGTGTTATATTCACTAACTATGAGGAAACTGGATGTAAAGGTGCTAAAAAATTCTGTGAGGATAATAAATTTAAAAAGGAAGGATGTAATTTCTTCATCGAGTTAGATAGAAAAGGAAGTGTAGATTATGTTTATTATTCCGATGAGTTACCTAATGAAGTTGAGGAATATATTGAGAGCTTTGGATTTATTAAATCTCATGGAAGTTGTTCAGATGTGGAGTATCTAACTAAAACATATAAAATACCTCATGTAAATGTTAGTGTAGGATATTACTCACAACATACTAAATTTGAACGACTTCATATAGATGAATTGGAACTAACGATTGCAAGAGTATTTAAAATCATTAGAAATCCTATTGATACACTATATGAAATTAAAGAAAAGAAAAAATATGGACGTAATAATATCAATACATGGAGAAATAATAAATGGGTAAATAATCAATACGATAATGATTATTCGGATAGTTATGGATATGACTATAATAATGGAATAAATAATTTGAATTTAATTAATAAAGGCAAAAAAAAAGCAGGAATGACCGCAAAAGTATACGTTCTAAACAGAAACAAAATGGAAATAGAAGAAATAGAGGCGGGAAAAATAATACCAAAGGATATTGTAATTAATACGGAACTTACAAAATTAGATGAACATGATAAATATAATCCTAAATCATCTTGGGAACAAACTGCGTTTATAGGAGTATAAAATGAATAAAGAAATAATAGAAGATGTCCATGATTTATTGAAATATATTAAGCCTAATCCTGAAAAGATTAAGCAGTTATTAACTACTATGGAATATCGTAAAAAGGTTATAAATACATCATTAGGATTAAAAGAGAAAAATAATTATAGATTAATTATAGATACTACATTAACGGATGATGAATTTAAAGATGAATATCCATACTGTTTTAAATTGGTTAGTTATCTTGTAAAGGATAAAGAATTTTCAATTATAGATAATTGGATAGTAGTAGATAAAAATAAAATGAAATTAAGTAAGTATCTTAATAAATTTAATTGGAAATCTGAAGTACCTAATACACTCTATAAGGGTATGATTAATGAGTTAGGGAGAAATGATAGTACAGCTTTATTTGATGTAGCTAAATCCAAATCATTAGTTATATCAACTAATATGTATGACTTTTTAACAAGTGCTACAAACACATCCTATCGTAGTTGTTACACTATAGATGGTTCACATTTTAATGGAAATATAGCATATTGTCAGGATAATTTTACAGCTATAGTATATACATATTCAAAGGATATTAAACGTAAGATTGGAAGAATTTATATCTATGTATTTCCGGAAACTAAAACATTTGTAATATCGAGAGTATATGGTTCCTTTTATGGTGCTGAAATTAAAAAAGCTACCAAGGAAATTCAAAATAGGTTAGATGCTAATGGAAAATGGAATGTTACATTTTTTGAATATTATTCGGATGTATATAGTAATGCTAGACCATTTTACAGTGGACCATTACCAGTATTTTTTGATGCTCAGTATACTAGAATATTCCATACTAAGGATAAATTACATGAAGCTGATGTACCATTTTTAGATTTTAGGTATTCATACTGTTTAAAGTGTGGAAAAACTACAAAAAATGGACATTATGGTATATGTGGAAAATGTCAAGAGCATGTTGTAAAATGTAACCACTGTACTAATCCTGTTCATGATAGTTATATAGTTAATGGACGTAGAGTATGTCCTGATTGTATAAAAGAATATTATAAAGAATGTCCTCATTGCGGAGAATTACGTCATAAGGACCAACTGTATAAAACTCCTGATACTGGAGAATTATGGTGTAATAACTGTATAGACAAGGAATATTCATATTGTATGATATGTAATGATATACATAGGAAAGATAAAGACCACTGTATAGGACCTTCATCATTATGTCCTAAGTGTTGGGGTAAATATGTTATACCATGTAGTGAATGTGGAATACCTATAATTGATAAAAAAGACTATAGGATGACTTATATATTAGACAATAAAAGGTTTTGTAAACATTGTTATTCACAACAAGACGGAAGTAAAGTATTTATCGCAGGACGATTTAGAGATATTTATAAGCGGGATAATAAATATAATATAGGGGAACATTATCAGGTAGAAACAAATATAGGAGATATACAAAATATTACATCGAATGCAGGAGATGAAATAACATTGACAGCATTTGATATGGAAACAGAATTACATGAGTTTAACAATAGGACCTCCTTTTAATGGGTAGGAAACTTGCCATTTTCTACCACTTCAAAATATGGGGGAGTGTAATAGCTCCCCCATTATTTATCTTGACATTATTAGTATATTATGATATAATAAAGCTATGAAAGAATACAACGAAATTAAAATAAGTACAGTGGATAATAGAGGAGTACTAGTACAGACTCCTACAAATGAATACATATATAGTGTTGATGAATTAACATTTATAAATTCCTTTGTACAATCTAAGTTATCCACTAATAATAAAAAAAGACTTGACAAGTAAAAAAAAATATGTAATAATATATATTATTATAATTAATATATTATAATTATTAAATATAAATTATTATATAATTTATATATATAAAATACATAGTATTTTATATTTAATATATATTAAGTATTAAGTATAAAGGGAATATATTAAAAACTATCGATACTTAAATTAATTGACAGATTTTAATAAATAAGATATAATTATAGTATAAATAAAAGAGAAAGGAGTATAAAAAAATTAAAGTAGTAACAGAAAATAAAAATAAAAAAAAAACAAGGAGAAAAGAAATGATTAATAAAGAAGCAGTAAGTAAAATAGGAGTAGTAACTGTTGCAGGAGCTACTTACATGGGAAACATCAAGGTTACAGCTACCAAGCTAGAAATTAAAGATGCTTATCCTATAGAAGCTGAAGGAAAGAAAACAGTTGTAATCACTAAACAAAAAGCTAGTGTATATTTCCGTAAGTTCAACAAGGATGAATTAGACCAAGTTGTTATTAACAACCCTCAGTCCTTCATCACTCGTAAACTTAGAAATGAAGAAACTACCATCCTAGAAAACGCTCTAGTAGTAATGGAAAGAGCTATAGATTATAAAGATGCGGATGCTGTAAATGCGTATTTTTCACAGTTATTAGGATAATTACATTATCTTAAAAGTTAAATAGAAAGGGAAGGATTAATAACCTTCCCTTTTTTTTTAAATCAAACCTAAGGAGTTTATTATGTTTAATTTAGATGTTGATATTATATGTAGGAAAAATGTAGAAAGACTAAAACTCCTTGTTCAAAAGAAACCACCAATAATAAAACCAGTAGATACTATAATTCCTATACCACCGAAAGGAAAGATAGATACTTATGCGTAAATTAATTTTAATGATTTTAATGGCTAGTTTAGGATTTGCTATCACCGATAATTGGATAGAAACTAATGAACCTAATATAAGACCATTTAATGATTCCAAATTAAGCTATAAGTACATACTTAACAGGGTGATTGTTGGAAAATATCATGAGGTAAGGGAACGTTCAGATGATGGTACTGAATACTTACATACTGGTATAGATTACGCTTTAAATAAAAACACTCCTATCATCGCTACAGGTGGTGGAGTAATAACATACGCTGAATGGTGTCATGGATATGGAAATACAATAATAATAGAGCATGATAAAGGAGTTTATACCTTATATGCTCACTTACAACGTTTCCAAGTATTACATGGAACTATAGTACATCGTGGTGATATAATTGGATATGTAGGTTCTACTGGAACTGCATACGGTAATCACGTTCATTATGAAATGAGAAAGAATGGAAAGACTATCTTTCCAGGACATTACATTAACTTAAAGAGGAAACGGCATGATTCCGAATAAGTTAATATTAGAAATTGAAAAGACCGATAAAGGATATAATATAACTAATGGAAATAGTTTAGATAAAGAAAACTATGCTGTAAAGGATAGGCATCAACTATCCGTTGTGTTACATATATTTTTAAATTTATTAGATAATGAGGATTTGGACTATGATTCAAATACTTATAATACTATAATTGACTGACTTATCGGTCATTAAGTTGAAAAAGTTAGGATTTGGTAAATCGAAAGGAAGGTAAAATTTAAACGGAAAGGGAATATATGTATATATTATTATTATGCCTCTTCCTCATTTTTTATATTGCGGAAAAAGGAAAATGGGAAGCTAGACCAGTTACATTAACATTTATTATAATTTATTTTATATTAAGTATAGGAACATTAACAAATTAAAGGAGATAAGAAATGAAAGATTACATTCCAAAGTTAGTAGAGTTCATTAAGAAGGAAGTTACTGAGGAAATTAATGATTGTCTTGTAATAGGTACGGATAATAAGTCTGAAAACTATATAGGATACTTTACTAAATTTGGTGAAGACAATGGATAAAATATTACACGACAACAAATGGATACAGTTACTAGAGACTGACGATGGATATGTCTATTCACATGAGAAAAGATGTGGTGGAGAAATCATAGCTGTTCTTCCATTTAAATTAGTTAAAACATTGACTGGAGATGTATTTAAGTATCTAGCTAGAATGGAAGCTACACCATGTCATGAAGGAGATAAACTAAAATTTACATCTATAACTGGTGGAGTGGAAGAGTGTGGTATTAAAGCATCGGTTATAATGGAGCTTAGAGAAGAGGCTGGAGTAATAGCCACTGAGGATGAGCTTATTGAATTAGGATTTATATACCCTAGTAAATCCCAAGACACTAAGGTATATTTATTTGCTATGGATATTACTGGCAAAAAAGTTGGAGAAGCTGTCGGTGATGGAAGTAAGCATGAAGAAAGTGCTTATGTGGAATGGTCTAGTGATAGTAAAATGTTAGTAAATTGTACGGACTCATTTAACATAGCAATTTTTGCACGATTAGCAGTACATTTAATTAAAGAAGAGGAAAAGGAGTTAAATAATGGATAGAGTATTATTTGTAATAGATTGTCAAAATGATTTTATGCCGGAAGGTAGCCTAGCAGTTCCTAAAGGAGATGAAATTGTTCCAGTAATAAATGAGTTACTTAGGGATAATAAATATACTATTAATATTTTTACTAAAGATTGGCATCCTAAAAATCATAAGTCTTTTGCATCCAATAATAACGTAGAGCCGTTTACTATAGTTGGAGATGAAATGAAATGGACAGACCATTGTGTTCAAGATACAGAAGGAGCTAAGATTCATAAAGACATAACTATTCCAGCTGATGCATTAGAAATATGTCACTTCATTATACATAAAGGAACTAATCCTACATTTGAGGAGTATAGTGCATTATCCGATATAGGTAATCAAGATGATATTACTTACGATGTAAAAGGACTTCACGTAGACGTTGTAGGATTAGCTACAGACTATTGCGTTAAAGATACAGTATTAGACCTTTTAAGTAAGACGGATGCTAAATCAGTCAATGTTTTACTAAAAGGATGTAGAGGTATTGCCGATGATAGTACAGCGAAAGCTATCGAGGAAATGAAATCAGCAGGAGCAGAGATAGTAGTATAATGAATTTTAAGATAATGATATATTATTTATTTTTAGCTATGCTTGGTGGATTATCTATACTATTATTTACTAAGGATATTAACTTAGCTTATACTGGATTTATAATTATATTCTTTACTAAGGGAGATAAATAATGAAAACTGAAATGAAAGATTACATTCCAAAGTTAGTAGAATTTATTAAGAAAGAAGTTACTGATGCTGGAAAAGATGGGTGTGTAGTTGGTATATCAGGTGGAATTGATTCTGCTGTTATAGCATGTCTATGTAAGCAAGCATTTCCAAATAAAGTTTTCGGATTATTTATGCCTATGGAAGATAATGTAAATGGATTCTCACATAACAGAGGCAAGGAATTGTGTGAAACAATAGGTATTACATCATATCTTCATTCTATTTCCGATTTAGATATACATCCAACCATTACTGATAAAGCAAAAGGAAATTATTATGCTCGTCAAAGAATGGCAGAGTTATACCTTATAGCGGAAACAAATAACTGTTTAGTAATAGGTACGGATAATAAGTCTGAGAATTTTATAGGATACTTCACCAAGTATGGAGATGGTGGTGTTGACATTAACCCTATCGGAGAGTTCTATAAGTCAGAAGTGTATGAGTTAGGATGCTTACTAGACGTTCCTGAGAGTATACTTAATGCTAAACCTACAGCAGAACTTTGGAATGGTCAGACAGATGAGGATGAGCTTGGTATGACTTATTACCAAATTGATAATGCTATTAAAATATATGAGAAACTATATTGGAATGATGGTACAGATGTAATGAATTCCCTTACAGATAAAAACTTTCCTATTATGAAAAAAGTTGCTAAGATGTATAGTGATTCGGAGCACAAGCGTTCAATGCCTAATAAATACTGTAGGGAAGATGATGAATAGTGAAATTCATAAATGGATATTAAATATAAATAAGGAGCATAAGTTAAACTCTGATGTTATATTGGAAAATAATGGATATTACTTCAAAATAACTGATAATTTGAAAATTCCTATATATCCACAACTTCCTAATACGCAATATAATGATATGCGTACAATATCTTTTTTACAAGGATTTTATTATGGAAGATTATTAGGACGAAAGAATAGAAAAAATAATGATTAAAATAATTATATTCGGAGGTTCATTTAATCCTATAACCTATGCACATATAGGTATGGCTAAACTTGCCTCCCAAATATATACTAAAGCACAATTATACTGGTGTCTTGGAGATACACACAACTTTAAGGATGAATTATCACCTTATGATTTTAGAATGAGTTTAATCCAGAAAGCTGTACCAGATGCCAGTATAATCCCAATGGGAAAATACATGTGGGACTTTCTTATTAGTCTACCATATAATCCTAAAGAAACTACTATACTAATAGGTGGAGATATTCTAAATGAGATTCATAAATGGAAAAATTGGGAAGAATTAATTTCCACTTATCACTTTACTATTGTAAGAAGAATGGGAATAAAATCTGAAAGAATATCGCTTGACAATATGAATAGGATGAATTACAATATATATACGAAAAATATAGTAATGACTTCATCTTCCGAAGTTAGACAAGCTGTTAAGGAAGGTAAGCCAACTTACGATATGATTCCTCGTCAAATAAAATATGAGGTGGAGAAATATTATGTTAATTAATTCATTATTAGATACGGATTTATATAAACTAACTATGATGCAAGTGGTACACTCTAAGTTCCCTACACTACCAGTTAAGTATAAGTTTAAGTTAAGGAATAAGAATGTTTCCTTAGTAGACTTACAAAAAGAAATAGAGAATAATATATTTGATTTGGAATACATACGATTCACTGATGAGGAGCTTGACTACCTCATCCAATTAAATTTCTTTAAACCTATGTTTATAGAATATTTAAAAACGTTTCAGCTCAATCCTGAGCACGTTAAAGTATCCGTTATAGATGATGAATTAGATATAACTATAGAAGGAACGTGGTTAGAGACTATACTATTTGAAGTACCTATCCTAGCTATAGTAAATGAGTTATTCTTTTCAACTCTTCCTGTTAAAGATAATACTGAAACATGGGGATTCGATAGACTTGTTGACAAAATTAATTTGATTAAGGATACTGATTTAATTTTTGCTGACTTTGGGACTCGTAGACGATATTCGTTTGCATGGCAGAATGAAATAATAAAAGGACTTCATGAGAACGTTCCTAATAACTTCATTGGTACGTCCAATGTTTTCTTTGCTAAGAAATATGGTATCAAACCGATAGGGACTATGTCACATGAATACTTACAAGCATTCCAAGCTATTGTACATCCAAGACATTCTCAAAAGGAAGCTCTTGAGGTATGGTCAGAGGAATATGATGGCAAACTAGGAATAGCATTGACTGATGTTATTAATATGGATGCTTTTCTAAGGGATTTTAGTTTAAAAAATACTAAATTATATGATGGATTAAGACATGATAGTGGATGCCCATTTGAATGGGGAGATAAAGCTATTGCTCACTATGTTAAGATGGGTATTAATCCAATGCAAAAAACTCTTGTGTTTAGTGACGGTCTAACAGTTCCAAAAGCTATAGAGATACATGACTATTTCAAAGGTAAAATAAATACGTCCTTTGGTATAGGAACGAACCTTACAAATGATGTTGGATTTGTACCTTTAAATATTGTAATAAAAATGGTGAGTTGTGATGGACTACCAGTAGCTAAAGTATCTGATAGTGCAGGTAAGTCCATGTGTAAGAATGAAGCATACATGACATACTTAAAGGATATATTTAATGTTTAAAGCTATATATAATTACTTAAAGGAGGAAAAATATTATGCATCTGAATTAGTAGCAATGTATTTAAAGGATACAGAATACAAAAAATCAATAAAAAGGAGGTGTAACATGACATCCAATTTAACAATAGAATTTAAAGATAGTAAGACACGCAAAGCATTTATGGAATGGTTTGAAGAGAATGGACACATCAGGTATCAAGGTGATATGGATTTTAGTGATGTAAATCCAAAACATATCGTAAATGATTTTTATTACGATTATAAAGCAGGAAAAATCTCAACAGAATAGGAGTAATTAATGATTAAAGAAACAGGAATTTCAATGACTAAGATAGGAACTAAGACACGTATTGTCTTTATCAAGGATTCTAAACGAACTATCTATAGTGGTAGAGGTTTTAAATGGACTAATGTATTCGGTAATAGGGTATGGAATATATTTACAATTTTAAGATTAAAGAATCATGATGAAGGATTTAGATGCAAGCACTGTTAATAAATGGACATAGTTTTGTTGGTAGTTATTTTTATAAGTATATAAACGACTTCATTGACGTAGATATATACGACTCAGGATTGTACACATACAATCCGTCTTATAAACTAATACCTAACTATAATGAAGATTTGCCGAGCTCCTTACCACTAACTGAAGTGTTAAATAAGGAATATGATTATGTATTCTTTTTTAATATGAATTCCAGTGCAGAAGATTTAACATCTGAATTCTTTCCTGTATTATTTGAAACGGATAGATTTATTTATATTCCTAATGAAGTTCTGAATGGAATAACAGTTAAAAATATAGAGGAATTTTCTACATATTTATACAGAACCATGAACAACAAAGGATTAATAGATGTAGACTGGAAAGATACATCATCATAAAGGAGAATATAATAAATGAATAAAGGATTAATCTCAACTTATATGGTATTTTCCGAATACCCATTAGAATGGATGAAAGAAGCTCTTAACGGAGTACGTGAACAGACCTACGAAAATATGGAATTTATTTTTGTATGTTACGGACAAGACGATATGAAAGGAATGGTAGAAGCTCTACAGGTAATTGATTTTCCTTATAAATTCTTCTATCGTCCTGAACTGGAGAATTTTATTGAAGCCATCCGATTTGCTGTATCAAAGTGTCAAGGAGAATATGTAATTCGTGCCGATGCCGATGATATCCTAATGCCTAACGCAATCAAACGGATGTATGAACACATAGAAAATGAGGATGCCAACATAGTTATTCCTGATTTTGTTCTTATGGGAAATGGGTTAGTAAAAGGAAACGTGAACAGATGGATTTGTCATGCCCTGATTGAGAAAGATAAATGGAACTATATCAAGTTTGCTAAAGGACAATACTTTAGAGACGGAACAAGTCTAATTAAAACTTTTGAAGATTATGGATTTAAAATTGTATATCTTGAACAGCCGTGTTTCTTTCACCGTCCAAACGAGACATCTATTACTGCTGACGTTGAGGATTTAAAGAAATGGGATGATTTAATCATGCATCAACCTACGGCATATAAAAAACTTGACAAGTAAATTAAAATATGGTAAACTTATAATATGAAACAATTATTATTAATTATATTATTAACTTCATTAAGTTTTTGTAAAATTTATACAATACCTGTAGGTGGAAGTATAGATATATCATCCAATCAATGGAAGAATGGAAGTTTACTTATTTCTTATAATGGTATGATTGAACCATATACATTTATAATTAGTGAAATTAATAAATCTCATACTAGTATAAATATTATGTATTATCCTAAATATTGTAAAAATATTAAACTATATGGACGAAATTTTAAAGTTCTTAAATTTGATGCATATAGTATTAAAATTGAAGAAGTAGAGTAATGAAAACACTAATACTAATGGTAGGACTACCTCGTAGTGGTAAGTCAACGTGGGCTAAAGAAACAGGATATCCTGTAGTTAGTCATGATGCAATACAATATGTTGTATGTGGAAAGCAACTATATACTATACCAGAATTCCAACCTATGTCGGATACATTAGCACAATATATGATTAGAACACTGTTTCAATCAGGACATGACACTGTAGTTTATGATGAATGTAATCATAGACGAGTAAGGCGATTAGAATGGAAATATTTCTGCGACCAGTATGATTATACCATAAAATTTCAATACATTGACACACCTATTGAATTATGTCAAGAAAGAGCAATGGGATATAAGAATGAACACACTCTAGTTCCTCTGATTGAAAAGATGTCTGGAGAATTTGAACTGGAAGGATTATAATGAGCTACTATCCTACAACATACAATGAATATTTTTATAAAGAGGACATAACTTTAAATGATTTAATAGATGGTGAAAATACCCCCTTTATTAATCCTGATGTTATTAAGATATTAAAACAGTTAAATAAGGAGGAATATAATAAAATGAAACCATATATATTATTTTTAGGAGTTAGTGACACACAATTATCAACCTTAAAAACTGCATACGATTTAGGTATAGGAATAATTGGAATAGATAGAAATAAAAATGCACAAGGAAGAAAGTATTGTGACCACTTCTTCTGTATGGATTGTACTAAAGTAAGGGAAATATACAATGCTGTTTGGGCATTATCTATAGACCTAATAGGAATATGGGCTAATAATGACATTCTTGTAGTATATAGAACACTACTAAGTGAAGCGTTTGGATTATATGATATATCCTCTGGTGAAGCATTAAAGATGATGAACAAAGTTGAGTTCAATGCACAGAATAAGTACGCCGCTCCTAGTATAACTGTTAAGGATACTGTGAACACCAAGAAAAAATATATAGTGAAGCCAGTTAACGGAAGTGGTAGTCAGGGGATTAAAATAGTAAGTGCGTTCGATGTATTAAATAATATAGGGGTTGATAATATTATTGAGGAATTTCTTGAAGGTTATGAATTAGCTGTAAATGTAGTATCAGATTACGGACAAATCTATCAGATGGGAGCATTATATCGTTACTTTAACCACGATGAACACCCAGTCCCATTAGGAGGAATAACCTACAATGAAGAAATTCTTGAAACTGTATACTCAGCTATAGGTGAATTAATTCCGTTTGATATATCATGTCAATTTAAAGTAGATGTATTAATAAGTGATGGAAAGATATATATACTTGAAATGTCTCCAAGATTTCATGGTGAAGTTGATGAACTCATCTATGGAGAAGACCGCTACTCATTAAGATATTTTACTTGGAAACTAAGTGGAGACCTTACACCAATCGATTTCACTGGTAAGTATAGAGGATACTTTTCAATGTTTAATCTTAACACACCTCATGGTAACATGATAGATGGAATAAACCTAACTAAATATGTACCACATATAAGGAACTTTATAAAAGGAATTCCTCAAAGTACACAGGACATTACTGGGTATGCATTGTTTGAAACTGATAAACATATTAGTACTGAACAGTTCATTAAAATTAGTAAGGAACTTAACAATGAAATATAAAATAATACACTATTATGATGATTTTAATGATGAAGTATTGGAAGATATGGTTAGTAAAGGATATAAAATAGCTGGATTCGGACAGCAATTATTAGCTACTGCCTATAATAGATGGGCATATGAATATACTGTAATATGGGAAAAGAATGATTAATAAAGTATTATTATTATATCCTCCACTAACGATAGCTAAGAATGACTACCCTAAGAACAGACTTCCTTTAGGGTTAGCATATATAGCGGGAGTATTATGTAAGAAACTTCCTAAACTTGAGGTAGCTATCTTAGATAGTGTAGCTGAAGGAGTAGAAAATAAAATAGAAGTAAATGGAATGTATCAGTGGGGACTTAGTACTCACGATATATGTGAACAGATTAAAAAATATTCCCCTGATATGATAGGTATTAGTAGTCAGTTCTCTGTACAGAGTGATGTAGTTTATAAATTATGTAGACTAATCAAATTAATTGATAAGAATATAATTATAGTTATAGGTGGGGCACATCCAACTGCTAACTATGAGAGAATGATGGCACACCAAACCATTGACTACATTATTAAAGGTGAAGGTGAATATCCTTTTCTTAAATTAATTAAGGCATTAAATAGATACTTACCAGTAAATGATATAGAAGGATTAGTCTATAGAGTTAATAATAAAGTTAAATCCAATGTTAATCTATGGATTAAAGACCTTGATAGTTTACCTATACCTGCCTACCATTTATTAAATATGGAACTATATAAACGTTCTTCTGGTGAACGTGGGTGGATAATACAGTCAGGTAAACCAGTCAATATGATTTCATCTAGAGGATGTCCTTTTAATTGTGTCTTCTGTGGCATTAAATTAGTAGCAGGTAAGAAATTTCGTCCTAGAAGTGCTAAAAATGTATTAAAGGAAATTGATATACTTGTGAACAAATATGGATTTAATGAAATTCATTTTGAAGATGATAACTTAACTCTCGATTATAAACGAGCGGAAGAAATCTTTGATGGACTTATTAAACAATATAAAGGAAAACTAACGTGGGCAGCTCCCAGTGGTATAGCGTTATGGACATTAGATGAAAATCTAATTAGTAAAATGAAAGAATCAGGATGTACATCAATAAACATAGCTATAGAATCTGGAGATGAATTTACATTAAAGGAAATAATTAAAAAACCATTAAAACTTAAAAGGGTAAAGGAAATTGTTGCACTTTTAAAGAAATATAGTATGCATATAACAGGTTTCTGGGTAATAGGACTTCCAGGAGAGACACGTAGGTCAATATGGAGAACACTTGACTATTGTAGAAGTCTTAAACTGGATAATAATCAAATCGCAATGGCTCTACCTTATAAGGGTACTGAACTATATAATATATGTAAATCTAATAATCTTATAAAAGGACAGTTAGAGGATAGTAAAATTACATTAAGAAATGCACATATAAAAACTAAAGAATTTTCTCCTGAACTGATAAAAATCCTTGTCGCTTCTGATAGATTCATAGTAGTCAATGGTAAAGATAACTATAAGTGTATACCGTTTAGACTATTAGAACTTATCAAGCGAGAAGGATGGTTATCATGTATAGTATTACTTGAAGTACTTAGACATTATACATTAGATAAAATTATAACTAAACCTGAGAAACGAAAGGTATATTTTACTACTTGACAGTATAAGTATATAGTGGTATACTTAATCTATGAAACATAATGGCACAATATTGCACAATAAGGATGGTTACGATGTTATAGACTGTAATGAATGTGGATTCAAACATATAAATCCTATACCTAGTAACGAAGAACTTGATAAATTATATGCTAATGATTTCTATAGTAAGGATAAACCTACTTACTTTAAAAATAATGCCGAAGAAGATAAAGACTGGTGGAAAACAATAAATGATAACTACTATGATTTATTTGAGGAACATTTACCAGAAGGTAGTAAAAGTGTTATTGATATAGGATGTGGACCTGGAACTTTTCTTTCACATGGAACAAAACGTGATTGGTATACAGTAGGAATAGAACCTGCTCTTGATGCAGTGAACTATTGTACTGAACAGAACCTTGAAGTTTACCACAGTTTTTTGGATGAACATACTCATAAAATATTAGGAACGTATGATGTAGTTAATATGCGTAAGGTATTAGAACACATACCTAATCCTATTGAGTTTATACAAAACGCTAAATCATTATTAAAACCTAATGGATTAATTTGTGTTACAGTACCAAACGATTACAATCCTCTTCAAATGATGGCTGTAGAAGATGAACAATGGTGGGTATCTATCCCACATCATATTAATTACTTCTCATTTGATTCTATACAGAAGTTATTGGAAAATGCAGGGTTTAAAATTATAGTGAAAGAAGCTGATTTTCCTTTAGAGTTTTTTCTATTGATGGGAGATAATTATGTTAAAGATTCTAAACTAGGGAAACAATGTCATTTGAAACGTACTAAATTTGAAGAAACTATATATAATACTGAACTGAGAAAAGGATTATATAAGTCATTTGCAGAGAACAATATTGGAAGAGATATAATAATGATAGGACAGTTACGATGAAGCGATGTATAGCGAGTAATTGTAAATATATTAAAAATGGCAAGTGTATTGATTATGAACGTGAAAAGGAATGTACCGAAGACATTGGGTTTGGTAATAATAGAATATTATATAAATTAAAGGAGAATAAATAATGACAGAAAAAAACTATTTACATACAAATGATATACGAGGAAGGGTGAGTTGGATAATATCAAGGATGTTAGATAATTCTGATGAGTATGGTATATATCCTACAACTGAATGTTTTGATGCATTAGAGAAATTTATTAATGAAGAAAATAAAACTGCACGGGAAATTGGATACACTGAAGCCAATATTGAATGTGCTGAGAATGTAGCAGGAGCCTCATTATGAAAATATTTTTAGACACAGCAAACATAGATGAGATTAAAAAATATAGTAACATGGGAATTATAGATGGAGTCACTACCAATCCTGCTCTCATGGCTAAAGAAGGACGTAAGGTTGCCGATGTTATCACTGATATATTAGAATACGTTGACGGACCAATCAGTGCAGAGGTTATAAGTA
>Ga0307928_10000295_pt1 | contig 37073 bp, 61 predicted proteins | sample AceLakmetagen232_FD_201815 | JGI IMG/M metagenome (GOLD analysis project Ga0307928, IMG submission 201815) | Saline water microbial communities from Ace Lake, Antarctica - #232 | ecosystem: Environmental > Aquatic > Non-marine Saline and Alkaline > Saline | place: Antarctica: Ace Lake... | reverse complement strand
TTTATGCACAAACAAGGTGCTGGTATGATGTATGCTAATATGCTTGAACAAGGTGTGCCCAAAGAAAAAGCATTAAAGATAGCAGGAATTATGGGTATTCCTTATGCTATAGTTGAAGTTGCACAGGCCGGACAATTTATAAAATTGGGTGCTCCTCTTGCTAAGAAAGCATTACAAGAAGCTGGCAAACGTACCACTACAGATGTAGTAAAGAGACTTGGTCTTGGATACCTTAAAGGACTTGCGGTACAGGTAGGAGAGGAAGATATACAAACAGTTATAGAGATAGCTGCTGAAGATGTTGCACAGGTTTATAGTGGTTATGGTATTGATATTGATGCCACATACTTAGAACAGAGAATGCATAGGATACTCATCACAACAGCAGAATCGGCCAAGGCTATGGCTTTGTTGCCTCTTCCAGGTACGGCATTTAATGCTTCAGTAGAGTTAGCTGTAGCTCAAAATCTTATGGAAGAAGATGCTGTCGAATCAATGAAGCATAATGGTTTCAAATCAACAATTACTGAGGAACAGGTTGCTCAATTAGATGAGGACCAACGGGATGCTATTGCCGGTGCTGTTGAGGAATTTGATATTGAGTTAGATGAAGCTGTAGAGATGGTAGAGAATTTTCAAAACTATGATCTTGCATTAGTTGGTTTAGATGAGAGAGTTATAGAAGATGATATTACCGATGCTACTAATGCTATTGATCCAATAGAAGAAACTGGAGAAGTCCTTGGTTTATCCGAAGCTAAATGGTTAAAGGAAGATTGGAATAAGTTTAAGGATTTTGTTGTAGGTTATGATATTCATTCCAGACGTGTTTCTAATATTCTTCATGGTGTTGATTCTACTATCAGTAAAGAACATAGAGATGCGGGTACACACCCTAAAGCATGGAAGGGGGTATTAAATAATCTCTTTTGGAAGGGATTTAGAGCAGCCACCTCTCTTGGTATAATTAAAAGAATGGAAGCTATTGCAAAATTCAGAAAAGCAATTGACGATTCTGGTTTGACAGTTGATGAATTATTTGATAAGAGAAAGAAAGCTAAATATGCTATTAAAATAGGTAAACAAACATTCTCTGCTACTGAAGCTCTTGAGGTGTATCTTGCTCAGTTTGATAAAGGAAAGTTACGTCATTTGCGGGTTGGTAATAAAATGACTACTGAGCAGATGAATGAAGTAATTACTCAAATAGATGAGAAAGTTGCTGGTCTTGGGGATTGGATGCTTGCTGAATATGCTGCTGGTTACGAATCTACGGCAAGAGTATATAATGCTGTAACAGGGGAGATACTTCCTCAACATGATGGATATTCTCAGATTTTTGTAGATGAGAAAGAATATAAGAGAAAAGTAGCTTACGAAGATTTGATAGCACAGGAAAATGATCGAAGGGGACTGCATAAAAGAGATGTTAAAAAGGCACAGGTAACGCCAAGAAAAGCAAAGGCTGTTGAACAATTACGTTTGGATGCTATTAGTAATTTCTATGAACATAATATGCAAGCTGAGTGGTATAAAGCTGTAGCACCTCAAGCTTTCAAAGCTGGTAAGATTTTGAATAATAAGGAATTTCAGAAAAGACTTGATGCAAAGACAAGAGGTTGGGGAAGTAAAGTTTTGTCAAAATGGGTACAGGATATTGCAAGTGAAAGAACTACATTAGAGACTACTTATTTTGGTTATATTATGAATGTATTACGAAAACATTCAGTAGTAGCTGCTCTTGGTTTCAATGTATTATCTATGATGAGACAGCCTTTATCCACATTCATTGGTGTAGCAGATAATCCTCGTTTAATGTCAAAAGTTTTTAAGAATTTTGCTCTTGATTTTGCCGGTAATGGTAAAACTATGAGAGATATGGTGTGGGGTAAATCACCTACAATTCGGACTCGTTCAATGGAGCGGGTATTAAGAGCTATGGCTCGATCTAAAACTGCCCAAGATGTGTTGGGTAGGCATATTAAATTATCTGAAGTATCACTTGCAGGTATTAAATTTATGGATCAACATACTGTTGTTGTAATATGGAAAAGTGCCTATGAGTTAGGTATAGAAGATGGTATGGGTGAGCAGGATGCTATATCTTATGCCGATGGTATAATTGAAAAGACCCAACCTATGGCAGATATTATGGACCTCCCGGCATTTTTCAGAGGATCAACCTTTGAGAAATCTTTTAGTGCATTTCAAAATCAGATAAATAAACATTATAATTATTGGCGTGATGATGTTGTTATGGCAAGGAAAAGAGGAGAAATTGGAAACGTTCAGGCAGCTTATGCAGTATTGATGTCTTTGCTTTTACCTGCTATGCTGCTGGGAATGGTTTCACGAGGGCGGCCACAGGAAGAACCAGAAGAGGTTGCTAAGGATATAGCTTCTTATATGGTAGCTCCATTATTTGTTGTCGGTGGTTTTGCCAATTCAATAATAAATGGTTATGAAATTAGAATGCCTATGGGTTTAGGTATAGCTAAAGATATGGCAAAGATTGCAACTGATCCAACAGACCCTGTAAACTATCTTGCAGCAGCAGCAAAGGCAAAAGGCATACCCTTTTCCCAACCAAAACGTACAATTAGTGGTATTATAGCTCTTGGTGAGGGGGAGACAGAAGATGTTCGTAGATTGATATGGAGTAAATATGTTTTAACAAAGAAACAAGAGAAAGCAGTTAAGAAATTTGCACGTAGAGGCAGACGTGGTGGGAGGAAATCAAAACGTGGACGCTGATAAACTTGATAGAATAGAAAATTCTCTGATACGTGTAGAAACTGATATGGAATGGGTGAAGGAATCATTATCCAATCACCTTGCTCATCATAATAGGTTTCTATTTCTTCTTATTGCGGCGGTACTTGCATTAGCCGGAGCTTTAATAGCAGCAGTAGTAGTGTAGGAGATAAGAGATGGAGTGGTTGCGGCAAATAATCGATAGATTGTTGAGTATCTTTCCTCGGTTAGTTATGGTTACTCCTGATGCTGGTGGTTGCCGTATAACTCTGGGTAAATATGTGAAGTCTATTGATCCGGGCTGGTATATCTATTGGCCTTTGATACAGGAGATGTCCGTTATAGCGGTTATGCCACAGGTGAAGGATGTAAGAGTACAGAGCGTATGGTCTTTAGATCGTGTTGATCTTTGTATTGGTTTAGCTGTGAAATATCGAATAAAAGATGCTGTAGCTGCTCAATTGAAGGTACAGGATTACGATGAGAGTTTACAGAATAGTGTTTTAACTGCATGTGTCGAATATATCGGAAATATAGACATGAAAGAGATATGTGTCGATGATATGAACATAAGCCTTACCACAGCATTGCAGGCTAAGGCACGTGGATGGGGAATTGACATACAGGCGGTTGGACTTACTGATATAGGTAGAACAAAGAATATTCGGTTGCTTGGGAATGAAAAAGTAGTCCCATTGGAGGAAAATTGATGCCATTTAAGTCGGAGAAACAGCGTAGGTAAAACAAGGAACATTAGATTGCTAACTAATCCAACAATATCAGAAGTTGTATAATAAAAATAGGGACATTAGACATTACATCTTCGATTATTATTTTATCTGCGAAGCTCATTTCTTATGGTACTCCATATTATGTCCCCATAAAAGACATATAGTACCAATACCAATTCTATAATCCACTAAGAATAAAAGTAATATTCCAGTGATGGGGATAGCATATTTTATAAACATTTTCATTATTTTGTTTCCTTGAAAATTTTTGTTTTGACACAATTCCCACAAGTTACTTTAGATTTAATAATTGTGCGATTATTTTCATAAGCAAAAATAGATAAATCTGAATTACAGGCCAAAAATTCACCATCTACAAAAAAGTGAATAGGTTCTTTCCTCTTAGTTATCATCCTACCCATGTATTTCGGCTTAGGTTTATATGATTTAGTTTCATTTGGTTCTTCAAATCTCGAATCATGGTACTTCTCACCATGACTACATTTCATAGCTACGGAAATTGGTTGACCATCATCTACTATACCACATGCAAGGATGGGACGTTCAAGCATATCTCTCCCGTAAGCAAATTGCCATTCTTTCTCACTAATCCCACAACCAACATCAAGACAAAAGAACCTCTTTAATGGATTCATGCTCCATTTGGTCCCTGCTCTTGAGTGAGTATGTCCCATTACTGCCGACATCTTCATCTTGTTCATCAAATTCCATGCAGGATGAATACCATGACATCCTGTACCATGTCTATATAATACTTCATCAATTACAAAAGAGAAATCAACTTCCCAATCAGGAACATTCCATAATTCATTATAAGATTTTAGTACAAAATCAGGAAGACTAACAGTTTTTGCTACTCGTGCTGGCAATTCATCATGGTTTCCAAGACACCACTTCAATTTAGGAAATCTCTCTTTCCATTTTTGTACTTCAGTTTTTGCCAGATCAAATTCTTTTTTTGGTCCGGGACAGTTTGGTTCACTTGTATGAAAACTAATACTGTGCCAATCAACCACATCACCGATGGAAATAATTTGGTCCACTTTGTATTTCTCAAAGGTATCAGTACAAAAGTCAAGGTATCCCGGCCTGACTCCCGGCAAATGTAAATCACCGATAACGCCTGCGATCATCTTTTCCACCTCCAAATTTCTATCCAGAATCTAAAACATAAAATGTTAATAGATAATGTAAGATTTCTATTCCCTTCAGAAGTAAGAATATACCACCAATGGAAACCAATATTCCACCAAGTTAAATCTGTAGTTGCTCCAAAAGCTATTTCAGTATTTTTTGTGTCTATTACTGTTGTTTCCATAAATTAGCTCCTTGTTTCATTTACAACAAAATTACTTATAGAATCTAATTGTTTTAATTTCAAGTGCTGGAAGATGAGTAGAACCAGCAGGATCATGGTTTGTTACTATTGCTGCTTCAATAATAAGTATTTTACCAGATTTGAACAATAATGTAATATTTGCTACATTTGGCCCTTCAAATCCCCCAAAATGCATTTTATCTATTGTTTCATTTACAACAAAATTACTTATAGAATCTAAACTCATTTTTAGCTCCTTTAAAATACATATATTTCGTAAAACCAATCTAATATATCTTCAACTAATTTGGGAATTCCAGTAATACAATGAAATCTAAAAATAGGAATACCAAGCTCTTTGGCATGGGCCATTTCTATTTCCATACCGTTTGACACTACACCTTTATATGCAAAAACAATCATAATATCTCGCTTTGCAAGAATAATCTTATCAATCTCCAAAATCTCATGTTCATCGTGAGTACCACGTGTATATGCTTCAATAACATATTCATCGTGAACGGCTGGTACATATAAATCCAGAGCAGGTAAGGCATTCCCAACCATTTGACCGACTAATGCAGCAATCTTATTATTGAGTTGCAAATCTTCAAGGGTAGCATCTTTTCCCTTCTTGCCTCTAATGGGGTGCGAGAGATAAGCTGAAATTTTTATATTATTTTGCATAATCATTTTCCCCTATAAATTTCGGTTTGTTTACAATCTTTACACGTTACTTTATTTTTAAGGATTGTGTAATCAACATCTATTGCAAAAAGTCCACAAGCAATTTTAAATAAGCTATCTAATGGGGGTTCGGAGGAATTATAAAAACCATAATGTACCATTTTTTTATGGTTTCTTTCAAAATGTGAGCAAGTACCTACTTCTTGATCTTCTCCAGATAATATAATACCCTGAAGACAGGCAGTACCATTTGGTATATGATGGATACAATCCCGACAATACATTATATTTTCAACTTCTTTAGGTCCTAACAATTTCTTCAGCATATCATTACCCAAACCCAGTTCCTCAGTGAGTTCTTTTGCATCAATAAACCCCGGTGTAGTACCTTCAAGAATCTGATTACAATGTTTATTTATTTCTTTGTCACAATTTTTTGAGGCAGCAGCCCTTCTTTCTTTAAGAATATCAGATATACTGATAGATGTTCCATATTTCGGCATATCGTCTAATCCCCCCGGCAACAGCCCATTTTCAATCCTCAGCTTTGTTGCAAGTAAAACAACAGCGTTCCATGCAATCGCTCTAAGATGACTCTCATCGGTCATATTCATCTTAAACTGAGCAATATGCCGTTCAAGGGAATTGACCAGTTCAGATAACGGGATTCCTGCTTCCCAATTTCTTGCCTCATAAGTCTCAGCACCATCTTCAAAATGTTTGCTTATATCAAGATAAGCATCACCGGGAAATAGGACCGGAGTACCCTTACCGGATGCAGCCTGTTTCTTAGCTCCAGTAGAAAATTCACGCTTTTTACCAGTTTCTTTCTTTATCATTATCTCACGTCCTCTAAACTTTTAGCATCTAATCCACTTATGGGGCCATTTTTTATACGTTGCTTGCTTTCGTAAGGTCCGGCCACTGTACGATAAAACTCTTTACTCGCGCAATCGAGGACACCCATTACTTTGTTTATGTTGGCATAAGATAATCCGTCATGCTCAATGTATCCGTGTAGTAGTTTGCTTATGACATAGTTTAATCCGCCGGGGTGTGTGCCATTTTCTTCCAATAGTGTTTTCAAAAGTACCGGAATCCAGTAATCTAATCCGTCCCTCTGGTCTTTCTTGATATACGGCATCTTATTTCTCCCTATTTATTTTCCCAGAACCATAACAAATTATACAAGTTGTTTTAACAGGTTTACGTTGAATCTTATCATAATCCACATGAAACCCTTTACCTTTACAAATTCTGCATTTATTATAAATTCTATCATATCCTTCGGCAAATGCTTTCTGAGACTTTGCAGAATATTGGTGTTCTCTTGGGGCATCACCTTTTCCATAATCAGTTTTTCCAGACATCTTTATAACTCCTATGTATTTAATTCTTAAAGAAAAGTGGGTGGGGCCAGATATTGATATTGCAGACCGTACAAGTCCAGCCCCATTTCACCCACTGGTATAAAGTATATTATGATATTGCAGATAATCTACCTTGCCCATCCAACTCTTCTTTGAGTTCTTCTATCGTATTCTTTGTAAGTGTGGTAGGGTTGCTTTCTTTAATATTTAATTTAATTGTTTCCCATGTCTTTTTATCATTCTGTTTAATATATTCCAGTAATTCTACATACATTTCCAACGGACCTTTGTACTTAGTTACTGTTTTTCTCATTTTCTTCCATGTTACAGTACCCACACCCGCAGCTGCTGCAATTGGTATAAGTGCAGGAAAGAAAGCAGACAATAAACCAAGTGTTTTTGTTGTAGCATCCCCCATACCACCAATTGTTTGATGTGTTTCAGGTGTTACTCCTACTTTGAATCCACCATCAGCTTGTTTTACAATCGTACATGCAGGAAAAGCAAAAATAAACATAATAATTGCTGCTAAAATCAACGCATAAATAGTTTTTTTCAACATAACTGTCTCCTTAATTTGTGGAAATTGTTAATAATACAAGCCGTAACATAAATAAAACTAATATCCGAACGGACTTATTCATCCCCTTTCAAATGTTACTCCAAAGCATAGAAAAGAAAAACTAACTTCAATATAGTTAGGTACCTTAGAAAATTCAAAACCAAAAGGTAATCCCCATTCGCTTACATCAAAATAAAATGATACATTCCAGCCAAAAATCTTCATCATAATTCCTCCAATTCAAATTCATATCCATAAAAATCTCCAATTTCTTCATTTCTGCCGGTATTTAATAAATCTGGAAAACTACCAATAATAAGATCATTTTGTAAATACCATTGCCATTCTGCTGCACTTATCATAATTCCTCCAATAATTGTTTATGTTCGAGCATATAAGCATAACCTCGTTTATACATATCTCGCATTTCTTCAAGTTCCCCTACAGTAAATTTTCTGGTCTTATGTCTTAAAGCCAATAATCTATCAATTTCCTCTTGTCCATATTCCTTGAGCATAAAAGCATAATATCCCGGCCAGTTACCTCGTAATCCCATATTACTATTACACCAATAACATTGACCATGCACTCCAGTCTCTTCAAAGAGAATAGAAGATCGTCTTCCGGGAATAAAGTGTCCAGCCTGAACACATTTTACCCCGAAGGCAGGGAGTATCTTACCACAGGAACAGCATACACACTTATCAATAGTCCCAGTAGTTCTAAGAGCATCCCGTATTCGGACATAACGGGAGAATTCATTCCATGCTTTAACCTTCCACCACCTTACTCCATGTTTTTTAGCCATTTTTAAGTCCCATCAATTTATTAAGTTGGGCATAAGTTGGTAGTTTTTGAAGATTATCAAGAGCTTTGTCAACACCTTTTCCTAAAGCTTCAGCTTCTTTTTCAATGACTTCTTCTGGAAAACCGCATTCTCTCAATAATTTTTCTAATATTGGGTCTTTCATATCACCTCGCATTCATAAGTACAAGACCATTTACTGCCATAAGTAACCATGATATTGCAGCCGTTTGCCAATCACCGGCTTTAGCATCAAGTACCCCCAACATAAAAAAAGCAATCAACATTATAATAACTATTATCATTCTCATATCCTGTGTACTCCATCTGACATCTTTGAATTGCTCAGGTACTTCGAGTATATATGAGAATGATACCTGTGTACTTCATCAATAATCTCATCTTTAGATACTTTATTTTCAGTCAGCCACAATCTGACATCTTTGAATTGCTCAGGTACTTCCAATATAGCAGTAAAAGGTGTAGCTTTATAAAGTTCTTTTGCTAAAGTAAAAGCACCCCTTTGTCCGATATTTCCATGAACATTGTTTGGATCATTATCTCCTACTATTGTAACCTGTGAAATCTTCGGGTGGTTATACAAGAAGTTCTTGATATAAGCTACTCCTGTTTGACAGTTAGCTCTGCCCATAGCTCTGAATCCATAGTCAACTAAAGCTGCCGCATCTGTTACACCCTCAGTAATAAATATATTACCTTCAAATGATTTCATCTTGGGGATAAACAATCCATCCCCTGATCGAGATACCCATAGTTTTTTACCGTCTGGGAACCTACGCATGATACCAACTATTTGAAGAGTACCATTATAGGCCGGAAAAGTATATGTCTCACCATCCCAACCAAGATCAAATTTTGCAAGAGTTGTTAATGTAATACCAATATCTAATCCAATTGAACCATCCTTATCCAACAACTTCCGAAGCTTACTCTTATATAATTTATTGAGACTTTTCCAGTTGATACGCTGGTTGGATCGTTTTCTGTTGGGTTTAGTGCCCTTCTTTAACCCGTTGTCAAATACCTTATGTAAAAACCCTGAATTTTTGAGACGAATATTACTCTTGACTCTTGGACATATCACTTTTTTACCACAAGTTGAAACTAAACACCAGTCCTTCTTTCCGCATATTGGACACGGCATTCCCTTTTCTACCCTTATCCAATCACTTGATTGTTTTTCCATATTATCTCCAATCACTCATCGTTTCATCAGGGGAATCTCTAAAAGACATATACTCACCAATAAATATAGTTTTGATCTTACCAGTAATACCATTTCTATGTTTTGCTAAAATAATTTCTGCATCCCCATCATCCTCAGTATTGTAGTCAATCTCTCTTTGCAAATAGTATGATGGTCGGTGCAATAACAATACAATATCACTATCTTGTTCAATACCACCGGAACCTCTGAGGTCTGCTAATCTTGGTTCATGCGATTGTCTATCTTCTGTTTTCCTGTTTAACTGGCAAGCCAATACAATTGGAACATTCTTTGTCTTTGCATATTCTCGTAACTGTTGGCATATATCATCAAGTGCCTGTACTTCTCCTAACCTACCATCATCGTGTCTCATTAAATGTAGATGATCTATAATAATCAAATCCGCATCTTCATGTTCCAAAGCCTTATCCCAAAATTGCTCAGGAGTAAGGCATGGAGTATCATCTATAAATATACCACTTCTTTCTAATTTTCCTATTGCAGCCCGTATTTGTTTATTTTGCTCATCATCAGTCTCATTATTAACCAAAGTACGGAAGTCGATATTTGTTGAATTAGCTATCAGACGTTGAATCAATACAACAGAAGACATTTCTAAGCTAAAGAACAGAACCTTACCTGTCTGGGCCAGAGCACAATCACCTAACATAGCTGTTTTACCCACCGAAGGACGGCCCGCAATGATAATAAGCTGTCCCTTTTTATATCCACCAGTGGCCTTATCTATTGATTTCAATCCTGTTGGTAAGCCTTGTACTGGATTCTTAATAGCATCAATAACTTCATTTATCGTCTCAGAAATCTTTTTCATTAACTCGCTCCATTTTACTTATATTTTTCACGGATATTCTCCATATATATTTCTTTGGCTGATGGGCCTGTTCGTTCTACTTGACGGTGGAGCTTTCTTTTCTGCCATGTATAATCATTTGCCATTTGTAATTCAAGACGATCAAGCTGTTTCCTGAGTTTGGCCGGGGATAGAATATTATTTTGCCAGAAACTATCCTGTTGACACCAATCAACGATCTCTTGTAACTTCTCAGGTGTTCTCTTATCAATACGAAGAATCTTATCCATATCAGTAGCCCAAGTATCCAATTGAATTGGTCTAAGATTAGGTTTTCTATTCCTAATGTGAGCTTCCAACCTTTTAGAAAGCATTACAGCAATATCCCAAGTAGGATCAGCACGACCAATTTCTTTTTTAGGTATAACATGGGGCTTTTCCAAAAGTTTACAAAGGTCAAGACAATTTTGATGATCTGAAGCAGTTGTTCTATGCCCCATTTCTTTCAATACTGCAATTGCATGTAAAATTTTTCTACGGTCTGTCATCTAACACACCCCCTGACTGGAACAGTTACTACTTAAAAAGGTACTTCGTCTTGATAACGAGAATCTCCATCTTGTCTATTACGACCATCATCTCTGGTCCGATCTCGACCATTGTCCCTATCTCTGCTTCTATTACGACTACTCCCACGATCTCTGTTATCACCTCGGCTATTGCCTCTATTTCTATCAGCATCACCATTTGGTCTTTGACGATCACCACCAGTATTACCTACAAAATGAAAACCTTCTACGGTAATATAAAGTTTAGATCGTTTATTTCTATCCTTATCTTCCCATTGATTCAGACTAAGCCTACCAGTTACTCCAATAGGATCACCTTTTGAAAAGAACTTACTGATATTTACTGCAACTTTACCATAAGCGGTACAATCCACATATACAACATCTTCTTTGTCTTTGTACTTACGAGAAGATGCAATTGTAAAATTGAGAAGATCAGTATCTGATTTGGTTTCTGCAAATTCCGGATTTCTTACGAGGTTCCCCTGCAAACATATTAAATTAAACATTATAATCCCTCCACTATTATTTCTATCATTTTACCTAATACTTTAGTTACTTTGCAACCTTCATACATATTTTCTGGTGGATAATTACAACCACCATAGCCAAGTACAAGAAGAATATGTTTGGCACCATCTTTGCCTTCATAAACTAAACCTACTGCTTTATCATCAAATTCTACGACTGTACCAGCATTAAGTGTTCTCCAATCAATGGCTTTTTCTTTAACTACTTTTTTCTTCACACTAACCTTCATTTTATTCTCCTTAAAATAATTTTTATAATGTGGTAATTCTATATTTTCATAATGCCATTTCGTAAATAGCCACAACCAAGGCAATCCGCAACCAGAAAGATCAGTCCTCTTTAACATCATTAACCTCCACATCGGGGGGATCAGGCGTTTCAATACCCATGCCAGCAGCTTCTCTTCTCACTCCATCAATATAATCTGATAATTCCTTGCGGTTAAGATTACTTTTGTTGCGGATGTACTCCAAACGACTATCAGGATTCATAATAAGTAATCTTCGACGCATGATTCCATCAGCTTCTTCTATAGTACAACCAATTTCTTCAGCAATTAAAGGATAAATAGCACCGTATAAATATCTAAATTGACGATGAGTTCGATCTTTGTGTGGTTTCTCTACTGTCATCCACACTTTATCACCTGCTTTGAAAGTGCGATTGATATATGTATCAAATTGTTCTCTATCCCTCAGAACTAAAGTTAATTTCTGATTGTTTGAACTTTTTATACAACCACCAATATTTGTGCCGCCGGAATAGGTGGTTTTCTTTGTTTCAACTACTTTGATCTCACCAACCCAAGGCAGCTTAAACATTATTTTTCTCCTCTGAATCATTAGCTTCATCTTCAGCACGTTGTTGATCGTCTTCATACTGTTGTCGCCTAAGAGCAGCTTCAGCATCTTCATCGGTAGGTTCTGGAGCTTCAATTTGTTCAGGTTTCTTGCTTTCTCGTTTCTCTTTATCTAATTTTTTATCTAATACTGAGATGCGTAGGATTTCCCTATCCACTTCTGGTTCAACTTGAATCTGTCCAAAATGCAAAAGTGTAAACTTATCAGTATAAGTAGGAATATCTTTTAATTCTATTTTCCCGCCAAGACACAGTTCAAGAGCCATTTTAGCTGCCACACTTCTGGTTATTAGATATTGTTTGAAGCGGTCTGCCGTATATTGTTTTAGTTCATTATTTTTATATCCCATTATTTGTCCCCTTTATAGTATTTACAAAATGGATGGACCAAACAATAGTCTTGACATCTTCTTGCTTGACCCTCAAACTTCTCAATATAAATCTTAGTACCATCTACTATATGTTTCTTGGCTTTAGCAGCAGATAGAGCATCTGCAATAGTAAGCAAATCCTTTTTCTCATTATTGATCCATCGAGTAGCAATAAGGGCTGATTTCCTACCCTGTTTCATAACCTTATATACTGTAGGTGACTCCCATTTTTCTTCTGGAGTACACTCACTCGGAGCACCATCAAACAAGATAAGTCTGTCATATATATAATCCTCTTGTTCTTGTATATCCCATAAACGTAATGGAATTCTGGCAAATGGAACCTTAGGATATTTAGGATCATTATCATACTTTGCTTTGCTTTTCTGCCAATCACGTAATAATGCCCATACTTCAAGACTCTTTACTTCGTAACCAAGCTTACGTCTCATGTAGGCATATACATTGAGTTGATCTTCCCAGTTATGGTCCGCAAACAATACACTCCAGACTGAGGTGATTTTCCAATCCATTAACTTACCGGCATTTTCATCGAAGTGATCGTCTGTTCCAACCAATACCCATCTATCACTGAGTTTAAGACTTAACTGAGACTCAATTCCTGTGCGTCCTACGCTGTCAAGGGATTTTAATAAATCATTGAGAATGGACATTTGAACATCATGGTCTATTTTTTTCCAAGTATCAAGCATGCCTTCAATAACTTTTTTAGCATGCTCAATACGACCATCATTTGCTATTCCTGCATGAAGTCCAGTGCCCAACATAGCAAATAATCTTGAGGAAGAGTCATCTACTAACTCATCCCAATGTTTACGTCTTAGATAATCAATCATAGGTGGACCAATTAAAGTTGTCACGTGAATTTCACCCTCAACTGGTGGACGATTTTGTGATAAAGCATTATGTAACAATTCCGGTAAATGTTCTTTATTCTCAACGATCATTCTTATCTCCTTTTTTATCTTCTGTATATGCTGCTATACATTTAACTCCACCCCAAAATCGTTTTCTTTTCAAATGTTTGTCCCGGCAGATTCCTTCACATTTTCCACCGCAAGCACAAAGTATTTTATCTTTCATATTTCACCTCAAAATGTATTCTCTGTTTCATCATATATGCCGCCAAGACCAATAGCTTCGGAAATACCATCCAAACTACGCATATTATGTGCCGCTCTAAGTTGACGATTCATTACTCTTTGCATCGATCTAACTCTTTCCCATGCTGAGGGAAATTTAGTTTTTATTTCAGCAACTATTCTTTTTACTGTTTTAAGACAGACATCCATATCATCTGCTGCCATTTGTTGTGTCATTCCCTGTCCTAATGGTCCGGGTGTTATTCGTTTCAATACTTCAAATTGTGGTATAGATAACCAACTTGGTAAAATAAATTCCATATTATCACCCTTAAAAAGTAAGTCCTTCTGTATATGACGATATAGGGGACATTTTGCTCTAAATTACTCTGCATTTTTCCTTGTAATTTGATACAAACCTTCTGATCTTTCGTAAAAGTAGCGTCTGATAGACCTACCATGCTGATGTTTATAGGACTCAAACATTCCTGTTTCTTTTGTGCTTGTCCATGCAGGCCTGAGAAGGCTCTCTTGATTCTCAGTAAAATGTCTTAGGTCATTTTTCATCTTGATTTCTCCTTAACATCACTATACCAGAATACCCGAACAGTATCTTTTGGCAATCTAATAATATTTCCGTTCCTGACAGGTCTTATACTTATTCCACCTCGCCCATCACGATAGACCAGTATATCCATTCTCAATCTTTTGCACATTTTCTCGCATCTTTTGTATATCTTTTCAAAATCTATTGATCTTGGCAGTCCTTTATACGGTGGTAAAAGCGTCCCTGTTTTCACTTGGTACTGGTTTTTGGTTTGCATGATTTCTCCTTATATCTCTAATTTTACTATTACTTTTTTGCTCATTTTGATTTCTCCTTTATTGAATCTCCTTGAAGGTGCAACCAATAGTTGGGTGGGCCATTATTGCTTTCTGGATCATTACCATTAGTTTTGCGTTGATGACGTTAAGGGCCTTTGCAGATACTCTATGGCAATCCCAACCTTTTCTGTTATCTCTTGCGTACCTGAGAATAAAATCTTTGACTCTTTTACTGTTGATTAGATTTTGTAGGTCCAGTTTCATCATCACCCCTAATACCAAATGCTTTTCGTATATATTCTGTTTCGGCCTGTTGGTGTAATATATCCAATATTACCCAATCCAATACATTACCAAGAACATTATAATCTTGCGCAGATAATAGATAGAACTTCTGAATTTTTTCATGTATTCCTACTATCAAATCAATGTTATCAGATAACCTTGTCAATCGTTCTTCCCGTTCATGGCAAGCCTGCACTCTCTCTGCATCCGTTGTGTATTTGAATTCAAGCATAATTATACCTCTGATTTAACTAATACGTGATTTTGTTATCCTATTACATTTGTTGCAAGTTTTCATTCGGGAATATTCCCCCCGGCACAACTTTGACACGGTAAAACTTCCCCGTCCTTATTAAACCCCAATGGATCACCACACACAGGGCAACGTACTACTTGTGATTCGTCTTTGTCAACTTCGTTTCTCATTTCAGTCTCCTAAATAGTTTAATCCTGAATATACTCGGTTCCCAATAATCCAGCTTTTGTCAACTCTGAGCCTACGTAACTTGCGTGTTCCAGTGATAACACAATACTTTTTTCATTGAACCATCGCATCGTAGCTTTGCGGACATTGTCTGCTTTACCTTGAAAAGATATTACAGGTTCAAGGTTATCACTCATAACATCAAGTCGAACGGCATCGTCTCGCTTGACGTAATGGATATATGTAAAATATCCTGATTTGTCCTGTGTCCAGTCAAGGTGTTCTACTTTTTTCAATTCCCATGTCATATCAATCTCCTAATAATAAATAATTCATCACGTCCGTAATTCTCCAAAATTACTGGCAGAATAATAATTTTCAACCATCATTTCAAAACAATCATTACAAACAACGGTATCGAATACCTCAATCCCATACTGTTGTTCGCAAAATTCACAAACAGCATCTCTTTCCGTAAAACTATATTGCTGGGTATATTTTATGTCCTTGTTCATAGCATAAAATTCCCTAAACTTTTTTATCTGCTGTTCTGTTTCTCTTATGCAAACAAAAGATTTCTTGCCGTGTGAATTATAATGTCCTAATCCCAAATTAAAGCAACAAGCATCTGTCTTAATATCACATATATCAGAATATGAGCCAAAACCGATATTCCAAAAACCCATCAATGCTTGCTTAAATTCAGGACTGTCAAGTCCGTAGGTTACTATGTCCGTTGACTCTCTGTCAAATTCCACAATCCAATTATAATCCTTTATCTTGTGGTATTTTGCTGTTGTTCCGCCTCTCTCTTCATGGTCGGTCAACAATAAATCAGCATTCAATTCCTTTGACAGATTATAGGCCAACATACATCCTAATCGGTCATCAAATCCACGTCCTCGAATATACCGCCCATCGGACTTATGCAATCTTGGCGTTCTCACAGTATCGACGTGGGCGACAAATAGCACCTTTGAACCCCGGTTAAAAAATATCCGGTGCATTTTATTATCAATTGCATCCAAAACATGATTATTGCGTTCAAACCTCAAGAAAATCTGTTTGACCGGATCAAACCACCGTTTCAACATTTTCTGACTGACAGTCTCTACATAAATCATTATTATTTAACTCCAAATGATGCTCATTACATTTACAGCATTTATATTTTTTATCTGCACAAACAAGACAAAAGACCAAATCTTCAATTATTTCGTAGTCTTTAACGTTTCCTTCTTCACAATCAACGCAGCGTCGGGCGTAGTTTTCAACGCAATCCTCGCACCAACGCTCGTCAACATCCGCAATATGGACCATATCCTCATCTAAACAATACTCCTCGCATCTATCGCAAAGTGTAAACATCCCATTCCAACAAGCCTCACAATAGCTATTACCCGTTATCTCACTATAAAATAGATTATCTTCGCCCACGTTTTCATCGCAACTGGGACAAGTATATTGATTGGGAATATACCCATTAGTTGAATCTGCAATACCGTCGCATTCCAAACCACTATAACCGTGCATCAAGGATATTTTATTACCCGATAATTTATAGCGCGTCAAGGTATCTTGATACGGGACTTCCCCATCTTCGTATATCAGATTGCTCACTACAAAATCCGAATAATCGGCAACATCCATGCCCTCATAATCACAGATAACGGGATAACCAGCAGAGGTATGTTTTCGGTAATGCCATTTGTTCTTTTTTGCAATCTCTCTCATTTTACTAATTAGAAATTCGCTGGTACTAAATATCCTATCCATAAGAATCATTCCATTATCCAGTTTAATAATCATAGCTCGTGTTGAATCATTACCATATTCCAATATGATTTGTCGATAAACATCGGGATTTTTAACATACATCCCTATTTTATCAGCATCACTACCAGTCATGCAGGACTCACCACCAATCCTGTTTCGGTAATTTCTATGTATATCATTACCACAATCTAATCGATAAACAAGATTGGGGTTTATTTTCTCATTTATAAAATCTGCAATTTTCCGCAAAGAAACATCGTTCAAATATCTATCGTTTAAATCTAATTTCCGGGTTAAAAACCTACCTATTTTCATTTTTCGTCTATCCTTGTCGGGTACATCATAGGCAATAAAACCATGTGTATTATCTTCGGGCGTAGTCGGCTCAAGTTTACTCAATATATCCTTTATGATATATTTCCGAGATAAAAAAGCATTTACGCCATGCGTTTTGATTACTTCATCGGCTATCGCATCGAGTATTACATTACCTAAATACATTTTAAGCCCCTAAAAGATATGAGACGGGAAACTCACAGGATGTTGCGGTCCTGGTCTTAATTTCCCGTCTGTTGAAATGTAGAAGTTGTTTTAACATAATCACAATATACCATAATCAGGATAGCTTGTCAAGTCTTTTTTTGTTATATTCCATATATATTTCTGTTCGGTCTTATTTCACGAATACAAGTATTTACAGTACATTCTCGATTGACATTATGTACACAGTTTATGTCAATACAATCATCGGCAGTCATCGATTCAATCCATTGATCAAACGTCAATTTGTCGGGATTCCTTGTGCATCTAACAAATTCCATATATTCCTTGCCAAAATCTTTTAACTTACCCATAATCTTAATCTCCTAAATAAAATAAGTTATTATTGCGTGGCATCCATGCCGTGTTCCTTAATCCTTATCGGGCTTGTCAAATTCAGCATGGTCCACCCTATTTTCTTTGCTCGACGTGCTGTGTGTGCAATCTGTACATATATCCTCGGTTCTGCCCGTCATTTTATCATGTAAAATACAGTCAATAACAGGGCATTCCATTTTTGGTGGACCATAGGGCTTTTCTTTGACTTTATAACCGTCAAGGGTTAAGCCGATTTCCCCGGATAGGTCATGTTTTATAAGCTCGCCCTGATCTGTTATAGTTACTATTTCATGCGTCCAGTTTTTGTGGCACGTTCCCACAAGTGTTACACCTTTGGAGCTATAACACAACTCCAGTTTCAGTGTTGGTTTATCTTTGTAGTCCAACACCAAATTGATTGTTCTACGTTCATCATAACCCATATCAATCTCCTTAACAAGTAAAAACTACCAACATAATTATAGCTAACATTAAAGCCGTGATAAAGAAAACAAAAGGCCAAAATTCTGTGCTATCAATCATAATCAATCCTTCCAATTAAGTGAAATAGTCATTAAACCATAAGACCGTCGTATGGCCACCAACCATGTAATATCAAATAAAATGTTACAACTAAATATCCTATCCAAACCCACTTCCACAACTTTGGCATTTTTACTTCTTCACCATTGATATACATAATCAATCTCCTAAAATATGTTATTATTGCATGGCATCCTTGCCCGGTCCTCAGAAATTCCGCCATTCAGTATATTTATGCTTGATTTTACGTTCCGGTCTCATCATGCGTTTTACAATCTGTTTGGTAATTTGTCTCAATACCTGTTTCATGGTCTAATCTCCTAAACTATAAAGTCGGACGACTTAATCGACTAATTATATAGCCAACCCATCGTGAGTCCCGAACAGTAATTGCTTCTTTAAGAGTCTTAGCATAATGAACGGGAACACCCTTTTTACTCTGAATTACATAATGTCTATCACGTTTCATGGTCTAATCTCCTAAAAGATATTATTGCTGGTCGTCCTTGACCGATTCCCGTCCAGAAAACATCACTTCGATTATGACATCGTAGTATATTGACATCGACACCAACTCACCCATAATCACACTAACAGCTTCTTTTATCAACAATTCAGTCATCATAATTACTTTATCGCCAATACTTTAACCCAACTTAACTTATTTATTTTATTATTACGTGGCATCCGTGCCGTGTTCCAGTTATGCCCCTGTGATTCTCATAAGATATTCACCTAAAATACAGAGCAGAGCAGCAAACCCCGCCCCCACTAACATCATTTTCAAATAAAACATAATCTAATCTCCTAAACTGTTAAAAACTGGGTGAAAACACTATCTAACACAACACCAAATACGCCAAAATTGTTAGCAACCATATTTCACGGCTCATTTTCTTATCCCCCAGTAAACCCATCTTAACTTGTCAAATGCTTCTAATTAAAGTATAAACTATTTTTAATCGAAATGCAAGTAAATAATTAAAAAAACAAAAGATTTTTTAAGCCCCGTTTATAGTACAATAAGAGCGGTTACAGACTATACAGATAGTATAAGTATTATAGGACGAAGATAATCCAGTGGCTTGAGTCTATACAGTAGTAGATAAGAGGGTATGATAGAGTAAATAGTGTTATCAGGCGATAGCAACAAGTAGTTGTGGTGAGTATCCCACCTCATCCAGCCACCCTGCCTCACGCATACACATCTTGTACACTTGTACAAGTTAAAGGCCATGTTGGGTTATAGGGTACACACAGGGTACACACAAGGCCCATCCTGGAATAGGGCTGTCAAGGAACAATCAATGGAAAAGAAGAGACCCCGGTGGTAGGCCGGATTATCGGACGATGGACAAGGGGGGGACACCCTCCCTGAAAAATATAATAGCCCCACACAAAAATAGCACTTATGTCAGGAGAGTTTCTCGGAAATGTATTGTTTAGGATTGAATAACGAGGATTATGTAAAATTTACGGGGATTTAAGAAATGATTCATATCCTGAGTATCAGGTGATGGGGCATCACCATAAATACGTAGGATTGATTCTAAGCGATTTGGACCTATCTGTATAGGTTTGGGACGAGTTTGGCCTTTAGAATTGAAGCTGGGTTCCTTGCTAAGCGAGATACAGGACTAAGTGATATATATTATGACCTCGGAATAAGGCTATAATTACAGCCTCCCCTCCCAATTTCGTGCTTCTTCCATACAAGCATCCATTTTACGTTTTCTGGATTTTTTAATTTTCCTATAAAGTCTAAATGCAACTATCTTTCTAACTAACCAACAATGCTTTTTATGATATTTAGGCCAAGTTTTCATCTTACCATTTCTCCATAATTTTAGACATCAAATATTCCAGAAGATAAGCATAGGCTTCCTGTGAATCATCCGATAGATATATACCTTTATATTTCAAAATCCAATGGACAACATGAAAAACCTCGTGGGCAAGAACAGCAACATCTTTCTTACGAAGCCAGATAATAGGTAGAGGTTGATCATCTGCTGCAAAATGCTCAACACGACCTTTTACATTATCAGAAACATCTGAGGATACCAACTTGAATTCCTCCCGGACCAAATCAATATATTGTTTTCTTGGTCCTCGGAACCACCACACATTAACTTTATAGAGGTCTTCCCAAATATGGTTGAATTTCTTCTTACGTTCCATCTTAAATTCCCTATTTTATTACTGGTACTATTTCATTTTCAAATCTTACATTTGGGTACTCACAGGCATAATACGTTTCTTCAACAATTGTACCATAACCGTGTTTTTTTCCTGTTATTCTACTCATCAAAGCAGCAATATTTCTACTTTTACGAATAAAATGAACATCCAGAATTTGGGGAATAAATCCAATCGGATCAATATAATACCGCATAGCAATTTGAATAGTAACCTCTGGATCGCCAATATCAAATATCCACGAAACAACCCTCCCGTTCAGAATTATTGGAACTAAACTTTTAGTTTCTTTCTTAAACATCAAATAATTCCAATAATTCTTTGATACTCTCTTCTACTATAAGTGGCTTGCCTTCAAGATGTATAAAACTTTTCTTTTCGTTAATTGGAATAGGTTGTCCATTCCCATCTTTGAGAGTACCGGATCGCTCAACTAAACCTTCATTAAAAACAACATTTGACGGATTTACAATATAATAATGTTGAAGTTTTTCATCTGTACCTTTTCCTGTAACTTTAACCACCATCACTCACCCTCCAATTCTGCTTCAATTATGTCTTTAATTTCCTCATGCTCTTGGCTGTAGCCGAGCTTGTCGTACACAAATCCCAAAGCTGCTTTCCATGCCCACTCTGAACATTCTTCTCTTCTTCTCCAGTATTCTTCGCTGGCTATTCCACTTCTTGAATCCCACCATTTCTTAAATTCTTTCATTCCACTAACCTCCTATGCTTATTGAAATATACCAATTGTTTCTTTACAAACAATGCAGTTTCAAGTGTTTTCTTATCTCTTGGTAATACCGCATGCTTAGCCCAGCAGCAGGACTTAAATTTAATTTTGGGTTCTCGATCACAATAGCAAAGTTCATTCCTACCCATCCAGTGCCCCCCGATAAAAGTCCGAGGGCTGATGATACCCATACGTCTTATTAAATTTCTATGATTTCGTTTTGCAACTTCTCTGGGAGTCTGACTGCAAATCCTACCAACAGCTTTTTTAAGTTTTTGTTTTAATACAGTAGTTGATTTCATCATTTACCCCTTACAATCACTATAAATCTTTCCAACACCTATGTCAGTTTCTATAGGAATACCAATATTGACAGCGGTATTCATAGCTTCCATTACTAAAGGAATAGCTTCCTCAATATACTTATCTTTGATTTCTAATACTACCTCGTCATGGACGGTAAGAACAAGTTTCATATCCCATTCTGGATATTTCAAAATAAGATGTCGAATATTTATCATTCCAAGACGTAACATCTCAGCAGAATAAGATTGAATAAGGTGATTAAAAGCTTGCCGTAATGCCCTTTTACTGAAACCATCGAACCTTCTACGCCTACCAGCATGATTAGTAACATATCCATACAACTTAATCCGCTCTTCACAATCTTTAATCCCATCTTTAATACCGGGATATTGATCTAAGAATTTCTCAAGTAGTCTTTTGGCTTCCGGGACAGATGCCCCTATATTTCTTGATATTCCGTGTTCGGTACTGCCATAAACAACTGGGAAGTTAAATCCATTTTTACCTTTATGTCTCTCATTCTTAAACTTCTTTCTTGCAGCTTCATAAGCACCATTACCTTCAATCATCTCCTCTTCTGTGAGTCCAAGATCAAATAATAAATTAGCTGTGATTAGGTGTAAATCCATGCCTTTATCAAAAGCTTTCAGAAGAGTAGGGTCTTGGGTTACAAATGCCAAGATGCGGAGTTCTTGTCCAGCATAATCAGCAACAATAAAAGATTTACCTTCTGGTGCAATAAAACACGATCTACACTCTACATCAAGTACAGCATTTAACTTCCTTAAGTTCTGGAGATTAGGGTCTGAAGAACTTAACCTTCCAGTAGCAGCTACAGTATCATTGAATGAACAACGGATGCGGCCATCAGGACTTAAACTACTTTTCATTTTCTCTGTGAATTTACCTTTTATATCTAATGCCATACGATACATAAGTAATTCTTTACAGAATGGATATTTTTTAGCTAATCCACCAACCACACCATTATCCAATTCAGTACCACCAAGTATTACCTTATCAAGTTTCCAATAAGAATCCCCCACTTCCAATTTATCACGTTTTAGTTGTTCCCCCCTTTTAGTAAGTTCAGTAAACTCAATACCAAACTTTTCCATAAGAAGAGGAATTACCTGTGTATTGCTATTGAAATTAACTAAGACTTTACGAGTATCCAAATCTTCCCAGAATGCTTTATCAATAAAAGCTTTCTTTCCAATCATCTCAAGCATTTTATCCTCAGACTTTAGCATAATAGGTTCTACTAAATCTTCTATTTCCTGAAGTTTCTTTTGGTTTATAAGAATACCGTTTATTGCTAAGTCTCTTAAGGGAAACATAAATGGCATTTCAATCTTAAAAAATAAATAAGTCAACTTTTCTCGTTTTAATATAGGATAAAACTTTTCCCACAATTGCCAAGTCCATTTTGCATCATCTGCCCCATAATCATAAAAAGAAATAGAATGTTTATCAATATTTTGAACCTCATCCCATTTTCTAATAGATTTGAGAGGAACATTAAGTTTAGTAACAGCCAAATCCTTTAGAGCTTTCGGTCCTCGTTCATCAATTAAATGTGCAGCTACTTGAGTACATGCAATGGTTTCTGTATGTTTAATTCCTAATTTGTATAAAACCTTAATATCAAAAGCAGCATTGTGCATAATAAGTTTCTTTATTTTATTTCTAAATTGATAAGTCAAAAACTTTAACATTTTATCACGATCAGGCACACCGAGGTCAATATAGCAATCTCGCTGACCATCACAAAAACTCATCCCTGTGCAATCAAGAACAGAGTAATCCAAAGATGTAGTTTCAGTATCAAAAGATACAACACTACAATCTCCATCAAAAAACCAATCTTGAAGTTCAGATAAATTTATTATGAAAGTTCTATCCATGTCATCATCCTTAAAAAAGTAAGTCTTTCTGTATAAAACCATATAGGGGTCATTTTGCTCTAAATCACCCTGCATTTGTTCTTGCAGCCTGTTTATGTACCCATCACTATTAGGCTAAAAAGCAGCATTGAAAATTCTTGACAAATAAATATTTTGATTTTGGCCACCCCAATTATTAGCCCAGAAACGCAGTCAAGTAAAAAATCTTCATTCTCCTTGACAATAAAATAAAATAAAATGTGTCGAGAAGAAAAAAAATGTACGTTTTTAGTCCAATAATGAGGGTAGATTTTTAACAAATGACCAAAACAGCGATCCCTATAGATGACCTTACTTTTTTAAGGGACAGAAATAGAAAATGAAAAATTTAATAAATCAGAAATTTGGGAAATTATATGTACTGAATTTCGTACCCCCAAATAAGCATGGTGCTGAGATGCGATTTTGCCTCTGCGATTGCGGACAAGAAACAATTGTTCGAGCATCTGATCTCTGCTTCGGACGTATTCAAAGCTGTGGTTGTTTGAGAGGTGCTCATAAAAAAACAAGAATGACAAGACAACAAAAACCTCTTCGATCAGTATATGATGAAATTTTCGACGTTGATATGCCTTATGAAAAGAAAAAAGTATTACGAGAAACTTATAATGAATTCTTTGACACTCTTGATCCAGAACTTGCTTGTGGGTTAAGGATGTTATTATTTTAATGACTTTATATTGTTATCTTGCCGTGAACGCTTTGTGCCTGTAGCGGTAAGATATTCAATATTTTTAATAAGCCAAATACAAAGATGGAACGGATTCTCCAGAAGAATTATTAGGTTGGAAAATGCTGAAGATGTGGGTTGGCCACTTATGGCAAAACAGACTGTAAAGCGGTTTTTGACATGATGTCACTAACTGAGAACAGTGTTTTGCTTCCACGCATGTCAGAACTATGTGAAAAATCGTAGGATGATTGACAGCTATTTGCATTAAGATACCGAAGTAACTCTTATTTTGGTTATACTCTACCGCTCTTCATGTGAGGAGCGAGATGCTTACTAAATAATAAAGTGTGAACAATAATATATTCTTAATATATTATTTAGTAAGATTACATTAGAGTTCTAAAAGTGGCGGTCTATTAAGATTTTGAGTTTTTGCATATTTTAGGAGTGAATATGTTAAATTTGCAAGGAAGCAAAAAGGAAATCGGAGGTTGAAATGCACTATAAAAAGCTTATCCGTTCCGTAATGATAGTGCATACCTCCATTTCTGAGGGATAGAAAATGAAAGACGAAAATAAAAAGGGATTAAAGTCCGGAGCTATTTTTAGTGTTGATTATTTAGAAACTGCTACACGGCTCGTGGCATCGGGGATGACAGAGGTAGATGTGGGGTATTTTCTTGGAATTACTCCGGCAAAAATTAAAACTTGGAAAAAAAGACACCCGCTATTCAAACAGGCTTTCACGGATGGTAAGAGACTGGCAAAATCATACTTGATTGCTAAGGGGCTTCGTGCTGCTGCCGGTTATCAGTATGTTGAGAAAAATGTAAAATATAAAAAGAAAGTGCTTGATGATGGGACGGAGCTTGAGTATGCTGCTGAGACAAGCGAGTTTCACAAAGAGATGAAGCCTGATAGCACACTATTGATGTTTCTTCTTTGCAATATGTCACGTCAACTCAAAGAAGAAGAGCCCTGGGTGTCAGTTCACAAGGTTGAAGTAAAAGATGATAAAACTATAAATGTAAAATTATCGGGTAAAGTTGCCACAGAAGAGATAAGGCGATTGGCAGGAGCATTTTTACCGAGAGACGTCATTGAGGCAGAATTCGAGAAAAAGAAACCAAAGAAGATAAAAGGGAAGACAGAAAATGAAAAAGATTGATGTACAAAATATGCAAGGTCAAAGATTTGGAAGACTTGAGGTTTTAGAAGGAGTGTCTTCAGACAAAAGAAATCATACTCAATGTCTTTGTTTATGTGATTGTGGTGTAGAAAAAGTTATTAGAGCAAGTAGTCTTCGTTCAGGAACAACTCAAAGTTGTGGTTGCCTTCGCCGTGAACAATCCGGGGCTGTTCCTAAACATGGGCACAGTAAAGTTGGGGAGGTAACAAGAGAGTATTGGACTTGGAATCACATGAAACAACGATGTCTGAATCCAAATGTGTGGAATTACTATAATTACGGTGGTCGTGGTATTACTGTCTGTGATAGATGGTTAGAATTTGAGGCTTTTCTTGAGGATATGGGTGAGAAACCGGAAGGAATGTCAATTGATCGAATAGATAATGATGGAGATTATGAGCCGTCTAACTGTAGATGGGCTACATCAACAGAACAAATGAATAATCGCAGATGTTCTGTGAGGGTATGATGGCAAAGAGACTGAGTACCCTTTTCAATGATCCTGATATGTTGCTAAATGCTATACCGAGAGACATAGAAGAGAACCTCAGATGGCGTATAGGGCTGCACTCTAAAATGTCGCAGGATGCTGGGATGCTTCAGGCTTATTTGGAGTTGTGTAGAATTAAACCACAGATTTTATTCAACTCAGCCTTTTTTGTATATGAAGCAAGGGCCATGCCAGGGAGACAGAACGTCCCGTTCATATTAAGACCGAAACAGGAAATTGGAATTGAGCGTTTGAAAGTTGCTATTGATAATGCAACTGAAATGAATCCACACAATTTGATATTTGATAAAAGTCGTGAAGAGGGTGCAACAGAAATTATTTGCAAGATGTTTGGTGCTTATTTTTTGTTGTACGAGGATATGTCTTTTCTTGTTGGTTCACGAGCAGAGCATTTTGTAGATCAGGGTGTTCGTGTTCCAACTAAGGGTACAAGAGTCCCCGGTTTACATAAATCTCTTATGCACAAAATACTTTATGGTTTATGGAATTTGCCTGGGTATATGAGACCTAATATGTTTAAGAGCCATTTATCATTGGAGAATTTGGATAATGGTTCCAAAATAGGTGGTGAAGCAACTACAGATAATTTTGGTGCAGCGGATAGAGCAAAGGCAGTGCTTGTAGATGAAGCTGCCCGTATTGAACCAAATGTAGCTCAGTATATCATTGATAATATTCAAGATGTCACCCCCTGTTGTATTTTTAACAGCACCCATTTCAAGTGGGGGAGCGGACACCCTTACGCAAAACTTATCAATTCCAATAAGATTGAGGTTATTACTTTGGGGTGGGAAGATAATCCTGTAAAGAACGGGGGATTGTATAATTCACCTGAAATGGATGTAATTCAGATAAAAGATATTGACTATTATAGAGAGAAATGTCCTGTAATATTTAATGAGATAGAGGCTCATAAGTCCTTTATTTACAGTGACTTACAGTTGAAAGTTGCTGAATCAACAGATGAAATCCAAGAGCAAATGGGAGAAATAAGTTTTGTTGCCGATGGTGGTGAAAGACTTTTTAGTTGTGATAGAAGTCCTTGGCTTGATGGGCAGGAAGCTCGTGGGCGTAGAAAACAGGATATTGCAATAAATATTTTACGTATTCCACAGGGATCAGCTGACCAGTTCTTTGATGATATGAACTTGGTTAGAATTGAAAAGAAGTTTGTCAAGGAACCGACTTATACGGGGACATTGCATTACGAGATAGAGAAGAAAAAACCAGTAGATATTAAATTCAAACGTGGTGGTCCGAAATTATTAAAATGGTGGGGTCCACTTCCAAATGGAAAACCAAGACAGGATCATAATTATATTGTATCTTGTGATATAAGTAGAGGGACAGGTGCAAGTAACAGTGTTGCTGCTATTACTGATGTAAATACAAGCGAGGTTGTTGGTTTATATGTTAATCCAAATATTGATGTAACTGATTTTGCCGAACTTGCTGTTGCTTTATGTTTGTGGACTGGTGGTGGATCACGTAATACTTATTTGATTTGGGAGCAAAATGGTCCGGGAGATAGTTTTGCGAATAGAATACGTAAGATTGGTTATGCTTTTGTTTATTATAAAGTAAATGAAAGAACAAAATCCCGTAAGCGTGGTAAAAATAAGACGTATGGTTGGACTTCAACCACAGGTATAAACGGTACTAAGAATGCTCTTCTTGGTGATCTTGATGCTGCTATTGATGAATCCATTCAAATAAATAAGAGATTCCCATTTTTAATAATACATGATATGCAAACAATTAGGGAATTAAGAGATTATATTTTTATGGGTGATAGGATTGATGTAGGTCTTAGTTCTCAATCAACAGAATCAAGTGGTGCTCGGTATGCTCATGGTGACAGAGTAATTGCTACAGCCATGACTATGTTGGCTATGAAAGAACAACCAAAGGCTAAGGTCAAGCAAGCACAGAAGGTTCGGAAGAATTCAATGCTTTATAGGATGCAGGAGAGAAAAAGAGAATATAGTAGGAAGAAATGCGAAGTCGGAAAATGGTTATAAGGAATCGAATATGAGTCTTCTCAATCAGAAGGATGTACGTAAAGGTTTTACCCAGAGAGTTCGAGAAGCTGCCAGAATTTGGACAAGAGCGGATGAGCCTCGTTTGGCTAAGAGAAATCGGATGGTTAGTAGTTGGGTTTCTGGGTATTGTAAGAGTGGGACTAATGCTAAAGCTCATACTATGAATCTTATGGATAGGGCTATTGGTATTTTAGTACCTTATTTATCTATGTCTGATCCGAATGTGCATTGTGAAGCTCGAATACCCAAATTAAAACCTTGGGCATATACAACTCAACTTGCTATGAATCATTTGTTAAAAGAGATTAAATTTTCAAAAACAGTATTGAGACCTTCAATTTTTAATTCTATGTTTGGCTCTGGTATTGTGAAGACGGGTATTATGAAGGAATGGGAGTCAAGTATATACGGAAATAATCTTGATATTGGACAACCATACGCTGCTGCTGTGGATGATGAAGATTACATAGGTGATGTATCGGCGAACACCAGAGAAGAATTTGAAATGGAAGGTAATTATTATGTAATGCCTACTCAACTTGCAAAAGAATTTTTTGGTGCAAGACATGCTGATAGTATAACACCGTCTTTTAAGCTTTTTGGTGATAATAGTATTAAAGATGTTGTAAGGACTACTACACAGGGTTCAGATTATCATACTTTACGATATTGGACTAAATTTATGGATGTATATCTTCCAGATGAAGGTATCACACTCACACTCCTTGCCGATGGTAATTATTATAGAATATTAAAAACTACTGTATTTGATGGTCCTGAAGATGGTCCTTATGATTTACTTGGGTACAAATATGCTATGAAACAACCTATGCCCATACCTCCGGCATGGGGTTGGATTGATATGGATACAGCCTTAAATGTTCTTATCAATAAAATGAGAGTACAGGCAGAAGCTCAGAAAAATATATTAGTGTATGCTGCTGAAGCTCAAGAAGATGCTGATCGTATGGCAGCAACAATAAATAATGGTACTTGTAAAGTTAATAATCTCGATGCTGTTAAAGCAATTGAATTAGGTGGAACTAATCCTGAAAATTATGAGTGGGTTAGTTATATTGAACAACAGTTTTCTATTCAAGGTGGTAATTTATATCAGCTTGGTGGGAGGGGGACACAGGCCGAAACACTTGGACAGGAGCAGATGTTGATGACAAATGCTTCTCGTATCGTGGATGATATGGTAAATTCAGTATATGATTTTACCCAGAGTGTAATGAAGAAGTTTGCTTGGTATATTTGGAATGACCCAATGATTCAAATTCCCACTATCAAGAGAATCGAGGGTGCTGGGAGTGTTGAAGTGATATTTGATAAGTATGCAAGAGAGGGTGATTTCTATGATTTCAACTTCAAGATTCAACCTTATAGTATGCAACGGTTCAATCCGTCAATACAAAGTCAAAAGTTGATGCAGTTCTTAGCTGGTTGGGTTTTGCCTGTTTTACCTATGGCGGCACAACAAGGGGTTAAACTTAACATCGATGCTGCAACTACAAAGATAGCTGAATATTTACAATTAGATATACAGGACATTTGGCAAGCGGCAACCCCAATGGGTGGTAATGATATGGGACCATACCAACCGTCGCAGGGCCAAGTTTCACAGAAGCAATCCAAAATGACCAGTCAAGGGGACGATAGATTTGGAAGTTCAGGGGCATCTCGTATGGGAAACTTTCAGCAATATGCAAACAGTCCGAGAGCCGGTCAATCTTCGCCACCTCAAAAGTAGGGGATAGTAATGAAAAAATATATTATAACAGTTATATTGTGTATATTTTTATTTGCAGGAATTCTTCTTAGGACGAATGTAAGATATATCCCAAAACAAGTTAAGATGATTGAACTTTCAATGCAGTCGGTTGTACAAGTTACTCATCCTAATTGGCCGGGTTCTCCAGCATCAGGATTTTATATAGGTAATGATATTGTAGTAACAGCAGGTCATGTATCTGATACGGAACCAAATGGGGTAATATTTGAAGATGGTACAGAATACGAAGTATTAAAGAGTATTACTCATCCAGATTATGATTGTGGTTTTCTGCTACTTCATAGTGTGAAGAAACCTGCTCTTGAATTTGATTCAGTAAAATCCAAACGTGGTGAGAAATTATTTATTTTAGGAAACCCTTTTCGGTTAATATTTTGTGCAACAAAAGGAATAGTATCCAGTGTTAAAGCAGATTGTGATGAGTTTTTTGGAAAAGTGATATTGATACAAACAGATGCAGTATCATTTCCGGGGAATAGTGGTTCTTGTGTATTAGATGATGATGGGGAGATACGTGGTGTTCTTGTTGGTGGCAGAGGAAGATCAAGTGGGATTTCATTTGTTGTTCCTACTGAAGCAATATTAAAAGCATTAAAAGAAGCAAAATTGGAGATATAGAAATGGCCGTTGTAAATCAGATAAGAGTAGGTCTTAAATTAACAGGTCTTGGTCAGCTTGAGGAATTTGCGGAAACATTTGATGCCGTAACCGCAGCTACCAGGAAGTTCAAACAATATCTTGTACAAGCTGAGGCAGATACAGATGAGGCTTTGTCTTTTGGTGATGTGGGTACAGTAACAATGCTTTTTATAAAATGTGTATCAAATGATGTTGATATTGATTTGAATTATTCTGCCAGTTTCTCATCAGATTTTACAATACAAGAGGGTGAGTGGTCCGTGATACCCTCACCAACTGGAACTGTAAGAATAAAGAATAACGATGATGCTGAAGTGGTAACTTTAGAAATCTTAGCTTTTGGTACGGCGGGGGCATAAAAAATGCCCAGCTATAAATACAAATGTAAAGATTGCGGTGCAGAAATGGAGGAGCTTGAATCAATATCTAATCGTAGGGAAACTGTTCCTTGTTCTGAATGCGGAAAGTCCTCCCCAAGGAGCTATATGAATTCTATGAGGCGGCAGATAGATAAACCTCGTAAGTCAGCAGCAATGGGAGTACACCCAAGTCAGATTGGAGAGGCTATGAGGGCATACCCCGGTAGTAGATATGATAAGAATGGTCATTTGTTAATTGCGAACAGAGCAGAAAAAAAAGTTCGTCTTCGGCAACGAGGTTATATTGAATACGACTAAAAGAAAAGTTTTGTGATTATAAATAATTTGGAGACAGAAAATGAATGTAGTACCAACAAAGGGGATTATTGTATTAAAATCACCTGAGAAATTAGATAAGAATGTTACAGCAGGGGGGATACATCTTCCTCAAAATGTAAAGCAACCAAATACAGACAAGGTTGGTATTGTTTGTGCAACCGGAAAAGATGTTAATTGTGTGAAAGTTGGAGATATTGTAATAGTTGATCCTCGTAATTTAGTAGTTGCTGTTATCAATGATGAGGTTCATATCTTTGCAAAAGAAGAAAATATTGTAGCAATTCTTGACAATAAGGAGGCAGATGATGACTTATCTTGAACATGTTTTCAAAAATGGTACGGGTATTCGTATTGCAGATGTTCCTTATCCTGAGTTAGAACGTGAGGTTCCTACAATACAATTTCGTATTTCTTTACAAGGTCAGAAAACACGACTTTTGAAATGTATTTTATTTGATAAAGATACCGGAGAGGATTTATTTCAAGAGCTTTTAGATAATCTTCTTCAGGTTAAACTTAAAGAAATAGGCAGCAAATGTGAGAAATGTGGGAAGTATTTTTTGCAGCGTAGTCCCGCACAGAAGCAATGTGAAGATTGCAAAATTGGGGCTATTATTGATAATGGTATTAAGGAGACAGAAGAATGATTTTGGAAGAGATAAAAATTGAAATTGATGAAGAAATTAGAAAAATCTTTTTTGTAGGTAAAGATTGTGGCCCTATTTCTTATAAGAAAATTCTTTTAGAAGATTTTGATAGAGAGTATTTGATAAAGTTGGTTCAAGTTCTTCTTTCAAGAATGCCGGGTGATGAAGTTGTAGATGAAATTATTGAAAGAGGCAGAAAAAATGCTGGGATTTAATAGAAAAAAAGAAAAAGAAGATAAAGTCACTGACGAAATAGTTGATGAGAAGGTTGATGGTGACGACAAGAAGGTTACTGATGGACCTATACATGCTATGGGAGATGGTGACGTTGTACCGCAGGGACTTAAAGAGAAACTTGCGGAAATACGTGGTCAGGTAGAACCTGATTTTAAGATGGTCGAAGTAGATGAGGATGGTAAACCTATTAAGACCGATGGTAATGAAGAAGTCAAGGATGGTGAAGTTTCCAGCGGTGATGCCGATGAATCGAAGGGTGATTTTGAAGAAGAAAAGTCTGAGCTTGAGGGCGTTGAAGACACTTCAGAATATGAGCAAGTTGAGCTTGATCCCAGACTGGAAGCTGCCGGTGAAAAACTCGGTTGGTCCAAAGATAAGATTATCAAAGTGGCTGAAACCGATTTGTCAATTCTCAAAGATTTAGCTAATCAATTTGAGGATGACGAAACACACCGGCAAGAAAACAAGGATGGGGAAGAAAAGAAGGCCAAGGAAAAGGCCGATCTCGTTGATGAGAAAACTCTGGCTACATTGAAGGAAAAACTTGGTGATGATGCAGGTGGTATTCTTGATGTGCTTATAAAGCAAGTTGAGGATAAGGTTGGGAAAAAGTTTGAGGACAAGTTCAAGAGTGTGGATGATTTCAAAATATCTACGGAGAAGAAAGCTGCTGAAGAGGAAGCAAGGCAACGTGGGAGTATTGCTAATGATGTTTTTGATCGACATGCTGAGGTTTTTAAGGAATTTGGTCTTACTAAGGATTTACCAAAAAGCCAATCTGGTGCATTCATTGACAATAGTCCACAGATGAAAGTTAGAAATCAGGTGTATGAAGTCGCTGCTATGTTTTATCAATTTCAAAGTGGTACTTTTGAGGATGCTATGAATCAAGCATTGATGCACTACGCTGGAACACAAGGAGTTACTACTGCAACGAGAAAAATTGTAAAGGATTTGAAAGATAATCAAAAACGATTTTCGCCAAAGCCAACAGGACGGAAGTTTATGAAGGTGTTCAGAGATACGGATGCTAAAAAAGCTGATATTGTTCAAACGGCTAAGAAAACGGCGGGGATTGAATGATGAAAATAATTCCATATAAAAAGGAGTTTAATTGTGGAGATAACTATTGAGCAAGCTGTTGACGTTGGATACGCAACACTTGTTAATTATGCCAAAGATGATGATCGACTTGAAATGACTTTTAAGGAAGCCAATTATCAGCCGGTCAATGATATGTTTGGTAAAGACAAAGCATCCTTAGATGGTGGCGACGCTATCAAAGGTTATATCACTCTTGCTGATACAGGGAATGCGAAACACATTTCTCTGTGGGAAGAGGATAGTGATAACACTGTCAATACTGATAGTGAGTGGAAGGTTGATTGGACTCACGCTGTAACCAATATGAATTACAATCGTATTGAGCTTGCAATGAATATGGGCGACGATGTTAAGGTTTACAATTATCTTAACGGGAAGCGTAAGAATATGTTCCGTGAACTTGGTGAGTTGCTTCAAGATGCTATTTTCCAGACACCCACAAGTGCTACTGATAAAAAGAATCCTCATGGACTTTGTGCGTGGTTAAGTCAAGGTACTGATAATTCTGCTGGTACATTTACTGGATACAGTGGCAGATACAATAGCACTGGTACTACCTATAATCTTGGTGGTATTGCTTCGAGTGCAAGTTCTAATGCTCGATGGGCATCATTTTATGCCGATCATAATGGCAATTTGGGTGACAATCTAATTGTGCTTCTGGATACTGCTACCAGAAAAACTTATTTTGTTCCTCCGGTAATTGTTGAGGAAACTGGTCCGAAACAGAATTTCCAAGGAATGCGTTACTTTAGTAATAATAAGGTAATTGGTAATCTGAATCATCTGGCTCTTTTGAGTGATGATAGAGTTGGTCCTGATCTTACTAAGTATCATGGTGTACCTATGTATAAAGGTGTGCCTTGGATTTATGTGCAGAAGTTAGATACTGCAAATACCACTACTTATGGTACTGATCCGATTATTGCAGCTAACTTGGATTATATTAAGGTCTTTATCCTTCGGGAAAATAACTTTGTTATATCCAAACCTAAAGAGCGTGACGATCAGCATAATGTTTTGAAGGTAAATGTTGACCTCTCATACGCTATATGTTGTATTAACCGTCAAAGGGCCGGATTTTTGATTAACGAGTACGTGGCCGCATAAAGAATTTTAATGTGGTTCGGGGGATGGATTTCCTGAGAACCTAAATGGGGCCGGAAGGCAAAACGTAACTTTCGGCTCAACATATTTTGTAAGTATAATTAAAGGATTAAAGAAATGAGAAGTCAGTTTGGGACTAATATTGTTGAAGCTCAAAGAAAGCGTGTGTATTACACCGAGACAACCAGCACTATCTATGAAGGTATGCCGGTATGTTACGAATTTGATGCGACGGCAAATGTTCTTGGTTACGATAAAGGCAATGCTGTTCCGGGCAGCACTACTGCTGAAGGTAATCAAAATGAAGGTAAGTATCTTAGAGTTGAAGACCCGGATGCTGACAATATCCATGCGTTTGCTGGTGTTGTTGCTGGTACTTCGGAAGCTGGAAAACTTGGTGGTCGTTGGATAGACATTTTTGTTCCCAATGGAGCAATTGTTCCGGTGAGAACCGATCAGAATTGTACAGTAGGTAGAACGATACTTGCAGTTCATACAGCAGAGCAACACTTGACTGGCCCTTATGCAACGGCTGGTCGTTCTGTTGCTGTTGCTTGTGAAACTTTAGATAATAGCTCGGCTGCTGCAATAATTCTTGCAAAGCTTGATCCTAACATTTTCCTTTATCAGAAGGGGGATGCTGATTATTTGTTAGTAGATGACCAAGACACTGGCAATACTTTATATGCCAACCAAATACAGATTGAATTTACTAGCGTTACTGGTAATTGTGTAGCTCTTGGTGTTTTTGCTAAATCAAGTGCTGGTGCCCCTTCTGCTGGTTATGGGCTTGCTTTATATGCACAGGCCGATGTTACTGGTGGTACTGTAGCTACTTCTTTAGCTGGTTGTGGTATCTGGTTAAATCTTACCGGGGGTACTATTGGTGAGTATGTTACTGCTTTGGAGATTGGTTTATACGAAGACGGCTGTACAATGACAGGGAACGGTCGTACAAGTATTTTAACTCTTTCTGCACAAATGGCAGATGCGGTGACGAATGGTTATAGCTGGATTTATATGGCTCAGAATGGAGCGGTTGCACCTGATTATTTGTTTGAGACAAATGGTGTGGGTACTTGGGGTGATTATGTTTCTTCTGGGGATGCTCCTGCTCTTGCTGCTGGTGATTTGATGATTCCAATTCGAGTTGGTGGAACTACTTATTACTTAGTTGGTCTTGCGGATTCTGGTGTATAACAGTTAAGGTGTATTTATTGGGTGGGGGTCATTTTGATCCCTACCTATTTTTATTATTTAGGAGACAGGAAATGCCAGAGATAGAAAGTGAAGTACAATTTGAAGTAGGTCCAGATCAAGCTAAACTTACAACGCAAACTAATGGAGACATATTGATATTAAGTGGTATTGTTTTAACACAAACACAAGCTGCCACTCTTGCGTACTTAGTGAATTCTAAGAAAAATTTATCATTTGAAGTTAGAGAGATTTTATAGGGGACAGAAATGAAAAGGTATCATGTAGATTTAAGTGAATACAATGTTATAGTTAAAATCAACAAAAGAAATGAAGAGACAAAGGTAGTTGAATTAGTAGATGAAGTAATTGAATATCCCATGAAAGAGAATCTTTATACGTGGCTAAGATTGTCAGGGATATTTAAGGATGGAGTTCAGATTGTTGATGCTTGTGATATAGCAAAACAAATCAGGGATGCTGGTGATGATATTGTTCTTGATGAGCATGAAATAGGTTTATTGAAAACAGCTATGAATAAATTGATTGCTCAGGAATCTGATCCAAGAACAGGAGCACAGGCTTTAGGTGGAGAAATTCACGAAACCTGTATAAGACGAATTTTCAAGGCGGAAGAGGTTAGTTAATACAGAAATAATGGATTGATTTTCTGTCTCTAAGAGCCAGAAGGGGAAGGATTTCTTTCTGGCTCTATATTTTGAGGTAAATGATGAGTGATCTTCAGTTATCGTTTTTGAATGTTTATACGGCAGTAAGTGAGTTGCTTGGTTTGGGTTCAACCCCTACTGGTGCTTCTTTGACTAAAGTTAAAGATTTAACTTATCGAGGATATAGAAGATTTCTACTTCCTAAGAATGTTCGTAACGGTAGATTACATACATGGTCTTTTCTTAGACAAGAGGGTGTAATAAATGCGGAGGCCGGTAGGTGGTTATATCCATTACCTCGTGATTTTCAATGGTTTTGGTATCCTCTTCAATATGATGCTGGTGCTAATTTTCCAAGTCCGCAACCTGTTACAATGAAAAAAATAATGGAATTGAGGGGTGGAGTTATTTCTTCAAGCTATCCAATGTTTTGGAGTTTGACGACTGAAAAGTATTCAGTATCAACAGGGACTCAATATGCAGTTGCATTGTATCCAAATTCAAATAGTAATTGGACTCTTCATTATGGTTATGTGATAGAGCCAGATAAACCCACAGCGGATACAGATTATTTTATTGGTGGTGCTCTTTCTTCTGAAGCCATATTGGAATGTGCCCTTGCAGAGGCAGAGGCAAATGATGATGATATGAAAACAACCCACCATGATTCACGAGCTAAAGAATTGTTACATTCATGTATTGAAATGGATTTGAAGCGAGTACCTGAACAGAGCAGTATGGTTACTGCTAATAGGGTATTCGGTAATAACCCGGAGTTGGCAAGAGAGTTGCGATGGTTTGGTGCAGCAACCTCTGCCTACGGGATAACTTAATTTTATATTACAGACAGTGACCCTAATGGGTACAGTGCTGCAAAGGAGAAAGTATTATGTCAAGAAAAGTTTCATTGGATTTAGAGAGAAGCCCGGTAGGTGTTGGAATTCGTAAAGT
>Ga0307928_10000292_pt1 | contig 37147 bp, 45 predicted proteins | sample AceLakmetagen232_FD_201815 | JGI IMG/M metagenome (GOLD analysis project Ga0307928, IMG submission 201815) | Saline water microbial communities from Ace Lake, Antarctica - #232 | ecosystem: Environmental > Aquatic > Non-marine Saline and Alkaline > Saline | place: Antarctica: Ace Lake... | reverse complement strand
TGTTGCAACTGAAACGGCACCACAACCACAAATGGCAGAAGCTGGGACCGGAACATCTATGCCCCCACAACTCATAGAATCTGGGACCGGAATGGCACCACAACCACAAATGGCAGAAGCTGGGACTGGAATGGCGCCAACACCTGTACCTGCACCTGCAGCAGCAGCACAAGCATGCCCTGTGTGCCCCGCCTGCAATTGCAACATAGAAGTCGTTCAAAAACAAAGCATGGGTGGTAAGAAACGGCAAAGCATGGGTGGTAAGAGACGGCGAACAGTTCGACGTTAAATGGCGTGTTTTTTTCTGTGTTGTACATATAAAGACATGGGATTTGGAAACAGAGCTGTAGCTGTGGATGAATACACAAAGGCTGTTAAAAGGAATCTAACTCCCGCGCTAACTGAGTATCTCAGAGACGTTGTCTACAAGGATGACGACTTCGACGACGAACAAACCGAGTGGTTTATTTACTACCATACCTCTTCTAAACATCGTACGACCGTGGAGAACCACTTGAAAGACATGCCGCGAATGAATACTGATCAAATCAACGACGCTGTAAAAACGGTTACAAATGCAATCCGCCTTTCTGACTTTGATCTCAACTCGATTTTGAAAGCAATTTTCGTTGGCAAGTGTTTAACAATAGCCTCGATTTCAGACGCAAAAGAACACATCGCACTTCGAACCCCAACGAAAGAAAGATTCGTACACGTCGTCCTAAATAACATAGCAGCTGATATATTAACATACCCTGACGTTATGGTTTTTAGAGACGGTGTTAGCCCCGAAAATACACTCTTCAAGTGTAAACAACTACCCAAACTACTAAGCCGGTCGATAGACAATGCGATAATGGATTTAACACCATTCTCTGAGATGTCAAACCGTTTTTTACAAACAATCGTCAAGGGCGGCGCGAGCATTGAAACCCCAAAAGACACTGCTGCCGTTAAAGACGATGAACCCAAAAACGAAACCGCGTTTGACTCAGGGTCTGATTCAGATTCCGACCACGAAAAAGACGACTACAACGACAGCGATACACCAGAAACAAACGACGATTGAGTTTTTTGTTTGTTTAATGTAAATGATAAACATGTACGACCCATGGGTATTTAGTGCAATTGCTGGTGTCATTGCTTATGTAGTAACTACCGCTATGTATGACGATGAAGAACCTCCTGAGATATTCACACCTGTAGTGGTTGCCGCGGTTGTCGTTATTATTTCACTCGTTGTGATGAATTCGATCGAGGGTGGTCTTGTGCATTAATTTGACCATTCGTTTACATGGCTTAATATATACACCACGCGATCTCCAACTAACATTGTATTATTAATTCCCCTAAGAATTGCATTTATATATTTAGATTTGACATGTTGTGTGTGATTATCAAACGTGTAGTAAACACTTGGTGTTGGTTTGTTTTCGTTGGAATCTACAGGTTGGAAGTTTATGTATAAGTTTGCGTCTGCCCCCCAATCGCTCATCCTTGCTTTTATCCTTCGTAGAATAGACAACTTGAGAGCAGGATCGCTGGTTAAAACGTCGAATTGTACCACGTCTTTTAAAGGGTGTTCAGTGTTCATATGCGACCTTTCCATTCGAGCTAACATTTGAATAGTTGATGTCATGTTGTTTAAGACACGACGACATAATAAAGAGATGTCATTGGTCGCGTCGTCTGTGTAGTATATTTTATGTTTGTAATTCACACACAAAACGTGGACGCATGATCGCCGCCACTGGCATTTACGACAATGTAAATAAATACACACCAATCAAAACTTTTAATTTTATACGATGCAACAGCCGAGTTTATCGCGAATTCATACAAGCACCTTTATTGTTAATGTATATATACGGCTGGTGGTGTGGACTCGAAGTAGAAGACATATGTTCAAACCTGACGAAGACGCCGTCGTCGTTGTGGCTTAAAAACCAAGATGATTGTTTGCGACTAATCGAACAACGAGTAGATTCTGTGGCACTTAGTGCAGCCCTGATTTGCTATATATACACAATGTACAAGTCAATTGTGATTATTCGGTATTGTATCATGAAATCAATGACAGCGTTGTATCGACGACTATGTGCTATCAACGTTGTTTAACAAGTGCGCTGTGTAATTTCAGTTTCGTGGCTTCGGGTATTGTTTTGTAGTGGAAGGCGTACAGAGTCGTTAGGTTTCTTCATAAACGCGTGGTATCTCTGTTGGCCGATGTCTAGCGCCTTTCTCTGTCGGGCAACAATCTCCACAACGTAATCGTTTCCCTTCTTTACCGTCGCAAATATCTTATCAACCTCATCTACGTTGACGTAGTTGTGTTCGATTGTACCATAATAAAATTTCAACATTGGCTGTGTTATCTCAGATAGCGTGGTGTCGAGTTCTTTCAAAATCATTTTAACGTTTGCAGTGGAAAAATACGTCCACCCGATCACATTCTGTTTGAATATGACATTTTGATCTTTGGCTGGGAACATAGCATTGCTTAACGACTTGTTTCCAGTGTAGTTTGCTGCCTCGACTAGTTTTAAGAAGTATGATGGTGGTGGGAGTTGTTGCATCTTTGCATTCTAGCGACAAAAAACAAATCACTCGTTAAACGACGACTTTTCCCGCCCGCGTCAAATTCCCTCACTATAAAATCTAACCATAATTCAAAATGGAAGAGAACGACGACAACTTAATTGTCGAGTTAGGAACAACACAGGCGATCCGTCTGCGGTGTTTATTCGAAACTCTGTCACAGCTCGTCGTGGATGCAAACGTGTTGTTCACAAGCGAAGGAATGTTCATGAAAGCATTGACACACGATTTGCTTGTAAGCTTGGATTTGAAGAGCACAAACATTGAACATTACACGTGCACACAAGACACGATTTGTGGTGTTTCGTTTGATAACTTCCACAAGTGCTGCAAAAATGTCAACCAGGAAGATGTGATTTGTTTAAAGGTGTTCAGAGACAAATTCTTGTCAAACCACCCACGTGTTGATTTCATAGTCAAGAACAAGGAACACCAATACCACTACGACGAGCCTTTGTTGTACATCAAGCCAGTTCGCATCGATATCCCGAAGACTGAATTCGACTGCACGTTTACAATGACATCGGTGACGTTCCAGCGTATGTTGCGCTGTGCCGAACGAAAGGGTGGTAAATTGCAAATCCTTGCACGCGTCAGCCCAGCAGGCACGGTGATTTATTTCGTAGTAAACGACAATGAAAGCACCAAGGGTAAATTGGTAACACGATTCATGACGAAGAACTACAACCCAAGCATCAAGCCGGGAAAGGGCTGCAGCACACCATCTGAAATTTTAATAGGCGATGCAACTAGAGATTGCGACAAGCGCGACCAGTTCGACCTCAAGGTGTTAACAAGAATTTCACACGCAACCAACATGAGCCAACTAATCAAATTGTGTCTATCGCAAACGAAGGGATTCCCGCTTATGCTCGAGTATAGCGTAGGCACGCTAGGCACGATCACTTTCTATCTAGACACTTGCAGTGTGAGCAATTTGTCACTCGCGGAATGTATTGCAGAGGAGGCGCGCTGTCTTTAGTTCGGGTACATACTACCAAGCGCGCTCTTTATGTCGGTGCCGTTGTTCATTAGGGTAGAACATGCCGCCTTGCCCATGTTGAGGATACGCAACATTCCTTCTTTGCTGTCCATCATTTGTTCGAGTGCGTTGAACTGGGTGTAGAACCCCGATATCTTTTGCAAGTACAACCAAACAGATATTCTGCTCATCTTGTCTGTTATACTCCACAGACCGGCGAAATCGATATCTTGAAACATTTTAAACTTGCTAAACAGCGCCTCGTCTTTGTTTTCAATTGCGAGTTCGTGTTCGTTAAACATCTCGCGCATTTTGTAGAACACGTCTAGCTGACTTGCGTTCTCTATGAGAATCGTCATCTTCTTAAACGTGCCAGTTTTATTTCCGTACATGAGATCGAGTTTTTTTACGAACTCGTGGAGTAGAGTGTAAAAAGTATTAGATATCTGGGCCGCTGACATGTTTAACATCATATCTTTTTGTTTCATCAGCTCGTCGACATGTACACTATCTGGTGAGATATCCATTTGTGATACATTGATATATTTTTTAATGCCCATTCCACGCGCACCAGTGGTTCGTTCAAAAGCAACAGTTTATTATGTGTGCCATTACCAAATGGCTACTAAAAACCGCCACACTGATTTGATTAACGAGATTGCACACCAACAACAGTGTACAACTGCTCTAGCAGAAACTATATACAAAAAGGCATATCGAAACATTGTCGACGTGTACTCAGTTGGTGGTCGTTGTTACATATGGAAGTCGCTCGACATTAACTGCCTCGAGGACATCGAGAGCAACGACGAATTGACAGAGAAAGATTTGAATTCCGCCTTCGACGACTATGACAATTTTGAGACTTGGGCTGAAACTCACGGGTTGGAAGAAAACGTCCTACAAGAACTGGTGCGTCTCTTGCCAATGCAACTACAAAAACACACAAAACAAGGCTTCAAAGCCGCAATCCTGAAGCGGTGTGCGAAATACAACAAACAAGGAATGGCGCTGTTGCAGAATTGCATCGAAAAGCTATTGGAAATTGTAGACAACGCTGTCGAGCCATCACAACAGTCTTACATTGATAATTGTATAGTGCAACTTATCCGAGAGTACAACATAGAGCGTAAAAGTAGATCTCACGACCGTTTAAAATTTACATTAGATATCTTGCGTGGTGGCACAGAGTAGAAAATAATGTTGTGTGTTGTTATATAGATGCTGTGCTACGCGCGAGCCAAACAAACAGGGACGCGATGTAAACGCCGTGGTAAGTTTATTTTAGATAGCCAGATGGACAACAAGATATACATTGTATGTGGTAAGCATTTCAAGACAAAGAATTTTCAGCCATTTTTATGTCCGTGTGATAAATCAACTGTGCGTGTTTTAACAAGCGCAGATAGTGCTGCCACGGTTATCGGTGTATTAGACAGCGACGATGAGTATTTCTTCGTCTCGACACAATAAGCGTGTGTCTTTTTTTATCAACTTAGATTAAACAATAACAAATGTCATCTTCGCAAAAGGCATATTTTGACAGATTCAGTAAGTTGTACAACAACGAGAACAAATCGGCATCGAGCCCACCAGTCGTGGTTGCCGCTAAGAAACCAATAACAGAGAAACTTTCTGTTGGATCATTTGAATTTTCATCGTGTTGGGTTATATTATCAATAGCCATTGCAATCTTCGTCGCCTACTTGTACATGTCGTCGTTGAAACCAAGGATCCCAATCGGGTTTTAATGATGTTTAATCTCTCCCTCCACGCTTTGTGCTTTTACGTCCATTTGTCTTGATAACCTCCGCCGCGAATCGTTCTCTCATGTCAGTATCTAGGTCGAGGTCTTCATTGCCACCGAACATCGAAGACAGCGGGACAGCTGGGGTTTCTGTTTCTAGATCGCCCATATCACCACGCCCTCTCTGATCAGTGCTACCCAGTTGGTTTAATTTACGATGGGGCACAGCCAAACTTGATGCTTGTTGTTGTTGTTGTGGTTCCACGTGGTTGGTTTCTATGTCTTCTACGGGGCGTTCTACAAAGCTTGGCTTTTGCGAGTTTAACCTTTCAAAGCGAGTTTCTATGCTCTGGTATTTTATAACTAAAAACACGATTGCTATAACAGACGCAATCAAAATCAAACTGTTGTCCATTGTCCATAGTACACTGAGAAAAAAAACTTTGCATTTTTAGAACGCTTCTTCGTCGCTGTCACTATCGTCGTCGTCTTCCTCGTCGAAACTGCAATCGGCGTCATCGATGTCGTTAATATCGACAACCTCTTCTTCGTACTCGCTGCTACCGCTGTCTTCTACCTCGCTACCGCAATCGCTGTCTTCTACTTCGTACGCGCTGCTACCGCTGTCACTTTCCGTTTCAGTGTAGTCTTCATCAGACGAAGACATGTTGAGTGTGTATTGAGTGAGATACAGAGAATTTTATGGAGTGTGACGACGCACTCGTTGTGAATTTCTATGATTTCTATATATAAGATGTCTATCAAACCCAACACGTGTGATTTGTGCTACGACACCAACGAGTGTGTTGTCTGGGGCAGCGATTCTATTTGTTTCTCGTGTTTGACCACTTTAAAATCGAAACTCAATCGCCCAGCATGGGAGGCTGTTTTAGTTCGCAAAGACACGTGTTTTGAGTGTAAAACCATACATCTTTGTGTTGATCAGGACTCGTTTGTTGGCATGGTCCCAGTTTGTCACGGGTGTTTAAACAACATGATCCAGGACGCCAGCAGTGATGATGATCTATGTGATGGGTGTCTTGGTGACGACAACCAGTGTGTCAAACTTGGGAACTATGATGAATTGTTTTGTCAAATGTGTATAAACAACATATTTAATGTGACGTGACGTACAACACATTTTCAGTGGTTGCAAGGTAAGCAAGAGCGTTTCCTAGACAATCGGCGTAATGTTCTTGTTTCTTGGTTGGTATCGTTTGGAAAAATCCAGTGTCCACGTCGGCGGGTATAAGAGAGCGGGTAATGAATATCGCATTGTTTTTAGTCGTAGATCGTGCTGATTTGGGTGGTGGTGGTAACTTAAACCCGTCTTGTTTTTTCCACCATTTGAATTTGGCTGCAGAACTAACAAACACGACCTTTGCACCCTGACACACTCCCAGCGCTTGAAGTGCGTGTGACAAAGCCATCATCTTTGGATTGTTGTATTGCGTTTCGAGCACCATCAAGTCAACACACTGAAACGACTCGTTAAACCAAGCAACTAAACTTTCGACTGCTTCTTCTGTTCGTGTCGAACCCAGATCTTTCAAACCCCAATCCAACAGGGCAAAGCTATGATCAGCAGCGCGCCAATCTAAAACACAAAAGCCGAGATTAGTCATACCCGGATCGAATGAAACCACCTTCATTGTTTTGTAAGTCTTAAACATTTTATTGTGATGCGTTTGCTTCGTTTTTTTATGTATAACGTCAGTACACACGACATCTCATGACGCGTAACGATCAGAAAATATGGGTAACAAGTGACTTACATTTTGGGCACAAAGCACTTTTGAAGAACGGGTTCCGATCGTTTAATACGATCGAGGCAATGGACAAGGCGTTAATAAAGAATTGGAATGATGTCGTCGATAAGGACGATTTAGTGTATGTACTGGGCGATTTTTCATACTACAGTCGCGACGTAAATATGCGCATATTTGCCGATCTTAAAGGGACCAAATGTCTTATAAAGGGCAACCATGACGACGTTCAAACTACATGTCTCCCATGGAAGAAGATATCGAATTATCAAGAACTGTACAAGCTCGGTAAGTTTATTGTTATGTGCCATTTCCCATTTAAAGAGTGGAACGGGCGGAAACAGGGCTCTGTACACCTCCATGGCCATATCCACTCGAATGTGTCGTATCACAGCGCGCTGGCAAACACCGAAAAGTACAAGCGACGAGTTGACGTTGGAGTAGACGGGAATGCATTCGCGCCAGTAAACCTGTCTGATGTTATACAACTCGTAAAGCAGCGCGACCGAGAAAACAAGACGCTGACAAACACTTGTGGTGGTGGTGGTGGTGTTAATTACACGATGTGATAAACTACACAATGCATCTGAAGTCCTCCAAGTCGTTGTCTGTTTCGCTGTCGTCGTACAAGTCGTAAACTATAAATGCGGACCCAATTACGATCCATACGCCAATCGACGCGTACATGATTAAAACTAACGCAACCATTGTTTATATCGCTATAAATTTCAAATCTCAAACCCGACGGGGTTACCCCCCTGGAAGCACATCGCGTGCATGCGTTTCCATCCACAGGCGTTGTGCCTTATAATGTCGAATTTCTAAATAATCCTTGTACGCTGAAACGGTCGTGTTTATCAACACACACACAATTAATAAAAAAGACAACCACGTCCAGGCATCGGATTCCATTTTTGCGTGTATGCTTTTACCGAATTTGTGAAATTAGACGACTTACCACGTGGAAATTGCAACATTTTTTATGTATTCAAATACTATGGAGTCTATCATTGCAGCTGTAGAAAAACGGGCAATGGAGAGGACCGGATGCCACGACTGGAGAGCCCTGATTGTAGATGGCCTACTCAATGTAGATGACAAGAAACCTAAACGACTCAAACCAGATCCAAAGCCCAAATTTGACAAGAGATAGACGAATTATCTAGAGCCCGACTGGGGAGTACTCCCATGAGTCGGCGCCAACACGCCACATGTGCAGCACTGAATTGGCACCAGCGTTGATTTGAACTAAAGCACCACGACCTACCAGACCAACACCATCAACGAATGTCAACGCACCAGCGGCACCAGCAGTTCTGTTTTGAACGAGCACCTGAATTGAATCACCAGTAGCTGCGGCTGGGAATGCCAAGTCGAAGTTGGCACCGGTGTCCATTTGGACGTTGCCCGCACCAGCACCAGTTACATAAACAATACCCGTTGCGCAAATTGCGACAGTTAGGGTAGCGGCGAGTGCAATTGTCTGTGTGATGTCGCTGAATCGTCTAACGACCGTTCCATCGGTACCAGTGCCATCAGCAGCGCCTGGGAGCATCCAGATGTGACCACCACTACCATTATCAGCTGCTCCAACTCCCGTCCTGAGGGTAATCGCACCGCCAGCACCACCAACTCCAGCTACAGTCGCACCTCCAGCGCCCGTTGCTATTGCGACGGCGCCACCAGCGCCACCAGTTCCGATTGCCGTGCATGCACCACCTGCAAGTGATTGAATATTTACTGCGCCAGATGCGCCACCGACGCCAGTTGCGCCACCATCGCCCCCGATTCCCGACTGGATCGTGACGACGCCACTAGCAGCACCCGTTCCTGCACTGAGAGCTTCTACGTCACCTGCATTGTCAGAGTAGAGAGATACGGCTCCAGAGGCACCAGACGCTGAAGCACCAACACCAGCACTACCACTACCGGAATAAATCGACACAGCACCACCAGCGGCAGGCGTGTCAGCAGCAGTTGGTATGGCACCCGCAGCACCACTATGAATGCTAATTGCACCACTCGCACCAGCGTCACCAAGAACTGTTGAGTCACCACCAGCACCAGAGTAAATTGACAACGCGCCAGACGCAGCACCGTTACCAGTTGCAGAGTCGCCAGCAGCACCAGAGTAAATGGCAAGAGCGCCACTTGCACCTGCATTGCCTGTTGTCGATGCACCACCAACGCCACTATCGATTTCAACTGCACCACTAGCACCACCATCGCCAACGGACGTTGACGCACCCGCGGTACCACTTGCTAGACTCACATCACCAGAGTCAGAACCATCTGCTGTGTATGAAAATCCGGCTCCAGATGCTATAGACATGTCGGTCCCATCTACACCCGACGATAAAGAGTCGTTTGTTGTCATGCTCCCAGACATGTTAATGTCGTTTACCTCAGTGGCTGACGTCGATAGAATATATCCGAGCTGGGAAATGACTGTTGACATGACTTGTTTATATTCATGGGAGAAAATTAAAAACACGCTTTTCGTAAAGTCTAGTATGTTTACAACACACAACTACGCATAACATGGAGTCAAGCACAAAGAAATGGACTGAGGATTTCAGTTATTTGTTTCGCGATATTCTTGTTTTTATACCCACAAAGGGACTACCAGAACCCGAAATATTCAATGCTAATTCACGATTGATTATATATGTAACATTGGGGATGACTTATTTATATGGACCACGTTGGCTTGCCGTTGGTGCAATTTGGTTAACACTTTACGCTTGGCGCACAAAAGACAAGGTGGAATCGTTTTACAGAGCTCCACCCATGACCACCAAAGAAGTTGCTGGCACTGTCCAACCTGAAACCGAAGTTAAAACAGAAAACCGTTTTGCGAAAGCAACAGACGAGCCATTCCCGGGAGCATTTACAAATGCACAGCGGATGATGGTCAACCCGCGTGAAAACGGTGGGCGTGGCGCAATAGTTTCAACTGCTGCTGATTACAAATACAAAATGCGACCAACAATGGTCAACGAAGAAACTCCAACGTATATGGATGGAAACGTTGGTCGTTTCAAAACGAATTTTCGCAGATTTGGGTAACTTAATCTGCACTACACATGTCACAGCTGTAAAGGGGTGTGTTTGATTTAAACCACCAAAACCCACCACCTATTAGCGCTATAACAACCAGCATGGCCATTATAAGTCCCCAGTTTATTCCGGTTGCGTGGGTCTCTGGGTATTCTGGTTTCATGCCCGATAGTCTCTCGTGTTTCATTATTTGGGGTGTTGCGTTGCGCACAGTCATGATAAGACCGTCTTTGCGATCCTTACCAGAAATTGCTGGGTTAGAGAGAGATTGGAGAAAACGCTTTTTGTTGGTTATGACCTTGACCATCTTTACTTGTGCACGACAAATTAAATACGCGAGGTAGTTTTAATCTCTGTTTCGATTAAAGACACAAGACATGGGGATCGTAATCACTCTAGCAATTGGTATCGCTTTAATAATTGGGTATATGGGAATTTGCGTTTGGAATAACAAACGCATACTCGCAAAGAAACTAAACACGAAAGTTGGCTATGGTGACTTTGTGGAACTGCAGTTCAGCGAGAGGAACAAAAACGCGCTAAGGATGAAGATCTTTTACAACCCAGTGGCAATCAATTCACTGCCAAATTAAACAACGATCGCGTTGAAACAACACGCCATAAAATGTAAACCATTTGTAGTTCAAACATGGCGTTCATAATTGATACGTCTTTAGATGCATTGGTGCGTTACGACACACCCATAAACATATACGACGATGCGACAATCGGCGATCGACCATACAAGAACACGAGATTGAGAACGCGAAACGCGACAAGTGAAATATTCCACAGCGAGTTTGATCATTACTTCACCAACAACCATCACATAGAAATGGTCACAGCACAGGGTGTAAAAAAGTTTATGATGGCTGCTCGATCGAACGCGGGTAGAGCTATGCGCGATTACTTCATGTGCATAGAAGAAGAATATTATAAACTTGTCGAGCATCGTCCAATCAGAGAGTTAAAGCAGGCCGAGTTTGACGAGTGTTTTAATATGTAAATGGTATGTGTGTATAATGACGACATTGCCGATAATAGTCATCGTCGGGTTTAGTGCCAGCGGAAAAGACACAATTGCAAGAGCAATTGAAAAACAATGTGATTGTCACTTTGTTGTGAGTACAACCACCAGACCACCACGTGATTGCGAATCAGAGGGAAATCCTTATCATTTTGTGAGCTCGAACGACTTCATGGGATCTTTAATGCGTGGTGAGTTTGTTGAAGTTCGTCGTTATAAGACACAGTCGAATGGGATTTGGCGCTATGGTGTTAGAAGCCAAGATGTAAGCGACAGCAAATTAAACGTCGTTGTTCTCGATATACACGGACTGCGAGCATTTAAAGGCTACTATGGAAATAGGGTTGTGTCTGTGTTTATAGATTGCGATGACGAAGTTAGACGACAGAGAACCATCACACGTGGAGACTATTGCTCTGTAGAATTCGAGCGCAGAATGCAAGACGACAAGAAACGTTTCCCAGAGAACGTCATAGCAAACGAATTAGACTATAGAGTCGAATCGACTAACGCGATCGAACCCACGGACCTGGCAATGGGTATACTTGCCAGCAGTGGTGCGTGCGATCTCGACAAATAAATCTCTTTGACTCTCATATATCCTAGTCATGTCGTCAATTCTTACCAATGAATCACGCTCTGAGATGGAAGTTGCGATTGAGAGGTATTTGAACGACCAAGAGGAGAACAAAACCGAGTTTCCTGTTGATTTTGATGATCTGTGGAGATGGGCAGGTTATTCAAGAAAGGATAACGCAAAGAATTTAATTGATAACAAATTTACGTTGAATGTTGATTATACGCTGGAAACGATTAATCCTGAGCAAGTCGGATTAATCCAAAGAGGTCGTCCTCGCAACATCATCCATCTAACGACAGATGCTGCTAAGAATTTCCTCATGCTCGCCAACACCGAGCAAGGCAAGCAAGCTCGTTTGTACTTCATCGAGTGTGAGAAGAAGTGGCGCTTGTTGAAGAAGAACGTCGAGAATGGTAGAATTGCCATGCAAGACCGGGCAACTGGACAAACTGTCAACACTCCATTGTCTGGGCTGGACATCGTGAAGAACGAGGCATTGTTGATTCGACAAATCGAGGCTGGTATCAACGCAACTGAAACCAAAACAAAGAACATGGAGTTAGAAAACTTTCGCGTGGCACAAGAAATCGCAGAGTCAATGGGAATGGACGAGCGCGACAAAATCTACATGAAGGATTTACAACGTCGTGTCTTGGATGGTTTGTATGCACCACCCACAACAACAACAACTCTAGCAATCGAGGATAGCAATGGGGGTCGTGGTCGTAAAATCTCATTCCCACAAGTCGCGCAAAAGTACGACCTAAAATACAAGCCAATAATGGCGACTCGAATTGGAAAACTCGCTGTAAAACTTTATCGTGCACGATACAATGGAGAGAACCCACCAAAGCGTCGTGTTGTATTTGGTGGTCGTCCATTCAACGAGAACACATACTACGATCAAGACGAGGACATTGTACGTTATGCTATCATGTGCTTGGCCCTAAATACAAGCGCTGAAGACATTTTTGAATTTGTAGAGGCAAACGAGCGCTTGTCGTCAATTGTCGATTAGTCGACAAAATGCGTTGGTGAAGTGCAATTGCACTGAAAAACAAGCATATTCAAAATTTAACTTTATAATTATCGTCGCAAAAAATATTCACGATCGTACATATTCTGGTGAACAGGCCAGGCGTTTTTACACATGTGGAATTCCATACCACGTCGGGCTTTGAACCAACAATAACACTCATCGGCTGTGTGTGCGTCCTTCTTGTAGTTGGTTATGACTAGTTCTGTGTAGTTGACAGTATATCGATCCAGGTAACGTTGAAATTCGCGAGGGGTTACATTTACATTATTGAACACATCGTATACACGTTTTACGGATGGTGGTGTACCGGAACTACCGAGGAACACAGCAACGTGTTGATCGCGCAATCCAGGTCCGAGACATTTACAATCTTGCATCGACATCATCAGCATGATTTTGTTGTGGCGTCCATTAAAAAATATCTTATTTAAAATCTTACAACTTGACAATTCATTTTTTAAATACGCTAAATCATCCAGTATTATTAAAATTCGATTTACTTTATGCCGCTTGTCGAGTTTATGAAGTCTTCGGTCTTTATCTTGTTGGTCGTAAATCGCCTCTAGCCGTTTAGGCTGAAATTCTTCAAAAATACATATATCAGGGATGTGTTTAGCGTACGCGTCGCATGTGTCGACGGATGGACACATTACAATTGCCCGGTCGAATACATCGCGTTTGCTATACAACACATGGAGAATGGCACTTGTTTTTCCACACCCAGTTTTCCCAGCGAAGAAAATCACACCTTGATCGGGTAGTGTTGATAAATCGAGCGGTCTGATCGACGAAGCACTCTTTGCCATGTCGCGCGTTATGGTACAAACAGACAAAAAATATAAGCTACTTAGCGCCGAGCAAACCCTTTATCGATGCAACTAGGCCTGGTTTTTCTTCCCATTGATCAACTAAAGAAGGCCTCAGGTGTGGTGGTAGTGGTGGTGGTTGTGGTATTGACTTTTCAAGTTTTGGAAATAGTAAAGTAGGGGGTATTTGCACTGGTCTACTACCGTCTGCTGGTCTTCGGACTACTCGTTTATTATAAGGATGAGCAACGAACTTGGGTGGACGCGGTACTAGTAAAGTAGGGGGTATTTGCACTGGTCTACTACCGTCTGCTGGTCTTCGGACTACTCGTTTATTATAAGGATGAGCAACGTACGCGGGTGGTGCTGCTGGTATAACACCGGGAGCATACTCCAACGCGGGTAGACGTGGTGCTTTTGGAAGGAAACTAACATGTTGTTTTTGGAACAAACCAGATGATCGTTTGCGTATGACACGTCGTTTGCGTATGACACGTCGGCCCACGAGAGGTCGTCTGCGTATGACACGTCGGCTGCGTATGACACGTCGGCCCACGAGAGGTCGTCTGCGTACAAGAACGCGCATTCTGTATTTGCGTCTGTTGGTGATTGGATCACGAGAAATACGAGTGATTCTGTACTTCCTATTGGCGCGAATGACAATGCTCCCGACTTTCAACGTACATCGTGGTTTGTGTGCGCGAGTAAGGCCGCATCGTTTGACGACGCGATTAGGCATTATGTGTTTATTAAACATGTACAAAATTAACAAATCGGTTTTATTTTTGTACGTCTAGAATCTTTTCATGCGATACATACGCTTTCCGGTGACAGGGTGGCGTCTGATTGATGTGATTTTGTATTTAAGACCACCACGCACAACAACGCTACCAGCGTGTAACTTGCACACTCTCTTGTGTGAAACGGCTGTGGTTCCACGGTGGACTACAGCTTTACGCCTGTGGACTACTGGTCTACGCCTGTGGACTACTGGTCTACGCCTGTGGACTACTGGTCTACGCCTGTGGACAACGCGCTTGTGCACCGCGGCTCCTACCCTCCTCATCTTGTAAACACGTTTGTTGGTTTTTGGGTTGCGTCTGATGGCCGTGATTTTAAATCTATGACCGCTACGCGTGACAGTGCTACCAGGGTGTAATTTGCACACCTTCTTATGTGCAACGGCTGTGGTTCCACAACGTTTCGCTACACGACGACGACGCCTAGTGGCAGCAGACATGACATAGTTGTCACGATCGCTGAGCAACATAGCGTTTGCGTGGAATGGCAAACTGCGAGGTGTGTATAACGGATCATTCTCGTCCCAGGATGATAGAGTCATTGTTTATTTACTAATAGACGAACAAAAATAACATACTGGATATTATCGCCAACTCACACGATTACATAATACGACCTATCGTGCGAATGAATTGCCAGCCAAGCGAATCGCAAATTTCACGCCAATACAAATCTTGCACGATCAAACGTTTGTCCGATTTCAACATCTCAAATTGGTTTACATACACGTCATAACAAGCTAATTCACAAAGCTTACGAGTGATGTATGGGTATGAAAGGAAATTCACGCGGGTTTTGTTGACTTGGTCTTTTGTGTCGAGGAAAGGTGCTTCGGTCTTCACAAACAAACAACACAACGTTTCTTCGTGTTCGGCTGATATTTGCAGTGGCATATAGTTGTTTTGGCTCAACTCCTGCGTGATGCTATGGACATGTTCGTAGTATTTGTGCTTGCCTGATTTCTTCAGGAGCGCCCTAACTTGGTTGGGGTTTGCTTCAAGCACGTTCCACATGTTGAGTGCAAAATTCGCACGCAGTTCTTTAACGATTTCGGGTGGGACGACGACTTTACACTTGCCTTGTTGTTGACGCAGATACTCGCGGAAGTGGTTTATGCGTTTGTAAGCAAAGTGTTTTGGTGGTAAAAAATCCCAGTCGGGTTTCATCTGGTCTTCGGAGTACCACACATAATTGGGATCGCGGCAATCCTCTTGTGCGTGTATTTTAGGCATAAAACAACGCTCCCATTGGTTGGTTATGCGATTGATCTCGTCGAGTATTTGGTGTCGTTTCTCTAGGTTTTCATAGTTCAGATCGAGTTCTCGATGGAAATGGTGGAATTTGTTGAGCATGTGCATGGAATCAAGCAAGTATTTTGTGACGTTCTCACCGCTTTCGATCAATCTGACCTTCTCTGTTAATTCCCGCTCCTTTTTAATGGCGTCGGAAGTCGTCGGTTTATTTTGGTGCATAAGTTCAAGTTGTTGTTTATATTCAGGAACGCGCTTCTCGTCTTCGACCAATCCACTAACTTTCTGGTCGTGTAGTTGAACCAAATTGGTCACGAATAGACATTTGACGAAGGCGTCGTTCGTACCCTCTCTTGCATTCTGTTCTTGTTTAAGCATCGGATCAAAATGACACTACAAATCAACAAACCGTTGCCAAAGTACAACCCCAAACGGTATTCCAACTATATAGATCTATGCGATGAGGACGACTATGAAGTCGATGACGATGACGAAGTCAAGTCGTTGTTTGGTGAAGATGAGTATGACCCCGCTACAAATTTCAAAGTCGAGTTTCCCGCGTCTATTATCAAAGTCGAAGATAAAAAAAGGGAGAAGCGCACCGAACAAAACAAAATAACCAGAACGAAAGCATTTCAAGACTACTTACCAGAACAAACGTCGGGTTGTTGTTGGTGGGACACGTGTCCTTTTACGTCGCATCCGGTGTCGTGTCCTGTAAAGTATGATGCAAAACGAGATAGATTTCAATGTGAGGGTGTGTTCTGTTCGTACAATTGCGCTTTGGCGTATGGTCGTCACTTGTCGTGTCGGTCGGCAACATTCATCCCACAATGGATACGCTACATACGAAAACAAATCGAAGGCGGTGTGTCAACGACACCGAAAGCTGCACGACATTTTAGTCTTTTAGATAAATTTGGTGGTAGTATGACAATCGATGAGTTTCGAACTGAATTCGCCACAGACATGCGTTACCAATGCATCCCCGATCGGTGCAAAGTGAAAATGATACCAAGTAGTTTTTTGCATATCGACGAAGAAACCTATAATAAATTGGTGCTACCCGACGCAATGTATGCAATTTCTACGTCTGTGGAAACTGTCAAAAAAAGCGATGAATTGATCAACGACTGGAAGAAACTGAACCCCGCCAGCGAAGCAGTGGCAACACCTGCGGTTACTGGCGCCAAGAGAAAGAACGCTGCCATCACACACACGTCAACGTCTACGTATTTTAACACCAAGCGTAAATCGGTGATGACGCGAAAGCCAGATGGTACTCTGGGTCGGCGTTTAATCGAACCAGAAAAAACCCAACCAACAACAGCCGTACAAGCAAATCAAACACTCATGTCAAAACTGGGCGTTACTAAGAGTTATATTTCAGGTTCCAGTTCATAAACTACTTTCGGCTTTCCCGCTGCATTGTCGAGTCGAGGCCCGTGTATTGGCTTGCCGATCTTTACACCCACGTCCTTTATCTCGTCGTTCATATTGTTTTCAGCACTTGCAGATTGTTTGCCGTGTAGAAATTTCATCTTCCGCTCGCGTCGCTTGTCTTGTGTGTCCTTTGTAGCAAGGGTGCGTTCCTTTACTTCGTCTTGTGCGCGCATTGCCGCATCTTTGTGTTGTTGCATTAGATTTTGCAGTTCGCTGCTTTCGTTCAAGTACTTTTTGTCGATTACTGTTTCACGGTCTGGATTGGGTGGTACCAATAAAAACTTATTTGTCTTAACAGTCCAAATGTCATACGCAACGAAACCGGACTTGCGCAGTCGTTCGCTGTGTTTAGCACATTCATCTTGCGTCGAAAAGCAACCGAGAATGCTCATTGCAAAATAATTAGACGTGTCTTTGCACTTGGGACCGACAAAAATAACAGACGCCCACTGTTGGCCTGGGACGTCAATTGGCGCAACGTCGTTTGAGCCGATTTCGTTTATCTCCTTCTCGTCCAATGTGTCGAAGCGGGTTTCATTTGAAATGCCGGCCATTGTGTCTTGATACAATACACACACAACATTAAAAAGTGTGGCACGCAAACGCACGTCGTTTGTCTACGCACTCGTGATTGTCTCCCAAGCAGCACCGGTCCAAACCAGTAATTTGTGCGTGACATTGCTATAATACACGTCGCCTTCGACCGGGGCAACCGGAGCAGTACGAGGTGCCAAGTTGAGGTAGTTGATATTGACAACGCCATCCTTGTTCCATTGGTAAACACCACCCGAAAACGTGCTTATGGTGCCACTAGAGAAAGTTGGTGGAGTCACAAGGCGATTTCTTCTCCGTCGCACGCGAACATAATACCATGGCCCGTCAACTTCACCATTGACTTGCGTGGTAGCCCAACCCGGCAACGTTTCCCATATAGACTGACCACTATACTGCATGCCCTGCGTTCCATCTACAATTGTAAATGTTGTCCAAGCGGCTCCCGACCAGTACTCAAAAACGGGTCTAATAGACGCAGATGCCCCAATTGAAAAGACCGTATCGACCACAGTGTACGTCGAAGCACAGCCATAGTACAAGTAGTCGTTGTCGTCTGGAAACCACTGTGTGGGAGTCGACGCCAAAACAGCCGCAGTGATGTCTGTCCAAACGGAACTCTCAACCACCCACACTTTACCGATCGCAACCGCCGCTGTGACGAGTTGTTGTTTTATCACTCCACACTCGTCGTAAGTTGCCAAGGCAGTTACGTCGGCCGACCCACGCACACCGTGCACAACGTCAATGGCATGATACGCACCACCTGTGCTGGTACCCGTATCCACGGTCACGTCCAACGACGTATACGTACCGGTTGTTATACCGGCAAGGTCGCGACGATTAAAGCACTGTTGTGCGAATTCCATGTTTTCGGCGTAAAAGTAGCCAGGTTCGGGTGAGTAGGTACGTCGATACGTTCCCAGACTCGTACTTGGTGATGACGTGTCCAGTGAATCAAAGTGACTGGTGAACGTGTCTGTGGCGGCAACTTCCGCGAATCGATTAAAGGCATTGCCCACTAAATCGATGTGGTTTGCTACACTGTGGACGTCGCACCCGTTACCACCTGTTTCAAACAAAATCGTGGTACCAGTCGCAGCAGAACTTATAATTGTAAAATCGTTGTGTTGAACGCGGAATGAACTTGTTCCATCTAATTTCAGTAGGTCTACATCACCACCTGCCAAATCCATGGTCAGATAGTTGCTTCTAAAAATACCGTCTCTGGTGCCATTAAAGCCATCCAACATGACAAATGTATCTGTTGTGTCTCCTATAGACACGTTGAATTCCGTATTTACAATCGAATAGGACGCATCACCCGTAAACTTGCAAAACGTGTGTTGGTTGATCCCGACGGTGCCAACTGTGCGCGTTTCAGTATAGTACACTACGCTGTCTAGAATCTCCAGATATCCTTCGTCGAATTCAATAACGTTTGTGTACGAATCGACACCACTGTACAATATGGTGACATTGTGTAGACGGTGCCTATTCGTCGACACACCACCAACACCCAGTTTTATAGCTGGTACGCCTGTACCGCCGACATTGAGTCGAAAATTTTGTACGTAACTACCACTTGTCGTCGGTAACGTTAACAGTGTACACCCACTACACGAAAGTACAGCAGATCCGGGTACACCGACACCAACAAGGGCAGTATATGCTGGCAACGTAACCGCCAATGTATATGTTCCTGGTCCTACTTCGACGACGTAACGATTCGACGACGACGAGTCTGTGATCGACGCCATTGCAGCGCCAATTGTCTCATATGTCATACCGGGCCCGACGTATAAGTGATTAACAGTTCGAGCGCCGTCGCCCCAAGCTAACGCACCCGCAGCACCATCGCTTGTCAGCACACTACCCGATGCACCAACTGCACCCGGAAACGTAAGTGTGTAGTCGGCGGCAATGGCAGCTGGACCACTTAATGTAATTGCGCGTGTTGACGCACCACCAGTTTCACGTAGTTTTATAGCACGGGTCGCAACTGTCGCAGCTTCGACTGTGCCACCACTAACGTCCATTGATTCAAATAACGGTAGTCCGTCTACCGTCTTAGGTGTAATTGTGTACGGGAACGGGGAAGTCATGTGTTTATTATTGAGTATAATGTTTATATTTATTTATTTATCACTTGATTGGACGCATTTTTTTTCGTCGACGTAATATTTAGTGTCCATATCGCCTTCCACGACGACGGGCTTGGCTTCAGCTTCCACTACGACAGGTTCCACTACCGGGGTCTTCGGAGTCGTATTGTACACCGGGTTTAACATGTTTTTATATTCCTGGTCGATTGAATCAATCCATGATGACATTGTTTGTAAATTTGAGCGGGAACGCGATGACTCGCGCGGGATACACGACGACTTATCGCACACATTTAAGAGTTTGTGAAACGCCCAATGACTGACAACGACGAATTTGATTTAACACTCGACAACAACCACTGCTGTTATTGTGGAGAGCCGATTGGGCTTGAGTCTCAAGCATGTGGTCCGTGTATGCGTCTAGGTGCATGCAACTTTACGCCAGGTGTCAACAAAGTCGTGCACGACAGCAACAGCAACAGCGCGTTTGCCTCGCCAGCGAAGGTAGTGTCGCCTATGGTGTCGCCGCCAAAGCAATTCGAGAAAGGCACGTTGAACTATTACATCGCGAACAAAGACAAACGACAACAGAGAACGCTCAAATTTAACAATGGCACGTTCGCTGGTCTTGAATAACACGCGACAGGGAAATGCGATTCTTCTACGAGTCATTTGTGCGCGCAAGTTTTTGCTCTTCACGCCAAATCAATATTTGGTGCGAATGTTTTCTCGCTTGCTTCAAGAATATCCCCATGCGAAGTGGAATTGGAGCGCGTTGTCTTTTAATCGCAACATTACCATGCAATATGTCAATGCACATCCAGACAAACCGTGGGATTGGCAATGGTTGTCTAACAATCGCAACATTACAATGCAAGATGTCAATGCACATCCAGATCTACCATGGGATTGGGAGTGGTTGTCTTACAATCGCAACATTACAATGCAAGACGTTGATGCACTTCCCAACAAACCGTGGGATTGGCAGGTGATGTCTTGGAATCGCAACATTACCATGCAAGACGTTGATGCACATCCCAACAAACCGTGGAATTGGCAGGTGTTGTCTTGGAATCGCAACATTACCATGCAAGACGTTGATGCACTTCCAGATCTACCGTGGCATTGGGAGGGGTTGTCTCGCAATCGCAACATTACCATGCAAGACGTTGATGCACATCCAGATCTACCGTGGCATTGGGAGTGGTTGTCTCGCAATCGCAACATTACCATGCAAGACGTTGATGCACATCCAGATCTACCGTGGCATTGGGAGGGGTTGTCTTGGTGTCTCAACATGTCTAGCAAATTCGTCGCCATGTACATCGACAAGATCAACTTTTCTTATTTAAGTCGCAACGGGCTAAATCACAACGTCATAGTTAGAAAACGTCTTAGACGTGTTGCTAAACCACTTGTATACAAAGTACACGTAGCGTTGATTCCACCCCTGGCTGATATCGTGTTGGATATGTTGTATGGGTGCAAATCACGACCCACTTTGAGTAGTTAGAACACTTCTACACGCTATTAAGTATTATCGCCTTTATAGGATTTGGAAGGGGTAAAGCACTTGCATTTACAAAAATATGCGAAAGTGGTGCACGTGTCGTATTGTTCACCAGATGTGCAGTAATATACAGCATTGAACACGATGAGTCAATGCGCGATGAGAATTCTGAACTTGTTGAGATTTGTTATGTTTAATTTATTAAGCTATGAAGTTTTTGGTGCCTAGCACGTGTTTCTTCATGGTTGTATGTGTGTATTTGTATTGGGCTTGTAAACTGTATATTAAAATTATATAATATACATAAGGTTTAAGTTGCTCTCACGACGCGTATTTCAAAAGCATGCAACCTTGCTGTACGTATGCCATGTTGATGTTAATAGCGTAAATTAACCAATCACAAGACACGGCAAGGGCAGCCTGGAAAACGACTTGAAGACGGCAGTTGTCAATCCGGGAGAAGTTGACGGACCCACTGGCCTGCTTCTTCTCTGGGTTGAGAGCGAAAGAGTACACGTAGATGTGCTTCTTGGGGATACGGGTGTGGTGTTGGTGGGGTTGGATGACACGGTAGTAGAATGGGGCCATTTGCTGGACACGCTCGTTACCAGTGAAGTTGACGCGGAGGGAGGAGAAGGCTTCACCGACCATGGCACCAGTACCCTCACCTGAGAAATCAAACCAGTTTAGGGCGGTTGTGTTGGTGGAAGTTCGCTGCATCATGATCAGCTCCTTGGTGGGGTGGTTGAAGACAACGTCAATGTTGTGACTGGTACTACCAGCTGCGATCGTCTGCAGACCTAGATATTGATGTTGGATAAAGAGATACTTGAGTGGGGTGTCAGCGAAGTAATCACGCTCATCGTCGTCCAACAGGACAACCTCACAGAGCAAATGCATGTCGCTGAACAGACCATCGGTGGCTGCAACTGGGGTGTACGCAGCGCCAACACCAACAACTAGCTCGTTGAGAGGGCGAATCTTCATGTATAGCTTGACATCGGTGAGATGGAGAGAAACAAGGGGGAGGGCTTCACCTTGACCATCACAAAAGTAAAAGTCAAGAGGGATGTACAAGTACTGGGTGCTCTTGGCCCAGGTTTCGAGCTCCGCAACGGATCCGCTCTTGCCTGTGAACCTGCCAAGTTGGCGTTCGCTGTCGGTACTGAGCTCTTCGAGGGCATGGATCAATTCACCATGTAAATTGTCAAAGTCAACACTGCCAATTTGGAGGGTACACGTATCAATTAGAGCCCTACCGATGTCATCGACGAAACGACAACCACCAGCACCGGCGTTCAAATTGCCCAATTCAATGTACAAGTAGACGCGGCTGAGTAGATCACCAACGCGGTTAACTACTGCGTGTACACGTCTGCCGTAGCCAACACTGCCAACGAACTCAATGGACGTGGGTAACATGGCAAACGGGGTGTGTCTCTTATATATGTCTTTCCAGAATGAGATTTCTGGGTTGAGAACGGTTTCGGTGTCCATACGACCAAATGAATTAATTTGCATGACGGCTCCTGCTGTCGACATGATTGATCTCTTTTAATAGGAGCGATAGAAAAAACGCCGATAGGGTTTCATAGCGTCTGCCGCAAAAATGTACACATGTCGATTTTCAACTCAACAATGCCATTTTCTATTTTAAAGCGTAACCGAGACATTTCAAAACATCCATTGTCGGTCGTGATCCCGTCTAGCAGTGTCACTTTAACGCTACCCTGAAAGACAATGTAACCATACAAACTTGTTTCTTGGCTGATGAAGCAGTTTGGGCAATCCAAGGACATCAAGTTGGCGTCTGATTTAACGTGCAATCGACCGCCGTATTTCTGTATCGCTTCATTCAAACTCAATTTGAAGTTGGTAAACGGTTTCAGTCGTAATTGTGCAATCACTCTATCTCTGTGGGGGTGGTTGTCGAGTAATGGTTCTGGTTCAAATCCGTAAAGTGAATACATGTAGTGCATATATTGCCTTGATTTGTCGTTAATTGGTACAATTGGCCACCCACACCGCTTTGCGGCTAAACACTTTTCGTATAGCACATTTGTGGGTTGTTCGTCGTAGTTTATTGTGCTTTTAATATCTAATTTGCGCTTTATGAAGTACCGCCAATAATGTTCCGTCGGTTCCCAGTCGACACCATGAATATTGCTGTAGTGATCAACATACGCTCGTAAGTCATGTCCGTTGTCAAACTCGAATCTGTTACTTAAATTTAGCGCCATAGCTATACACACAAGACATTGATTTAAAAATGAGGTGTGAGACCACACAGTGATACACCCGGTTTTATTAGTTTATAATGTACTCGTGTCTGTGTTTTCACGTCTAGTGGGCGTTTTTCACACACAGTTGTTTAAATAAAAGGGGTAACTCCTTGAAATAAAAGGGGTAATTCAAAATAAAAGGGGTAATTCAAAATAACGATTTGTGTCTATATTTTTTCACTTTTAGAGGGCGTTTTTATACGCACCTCAGACTTCCGATTCTGACGTCTGAAAAACGTCGTAATCTGTCTCGATTTTAGGCCTTACCAGCCTTAAACGTAAAAAAACGTCAGGATCGAGGTTTTTTGAGAAAGTGCCATACGGAAAACGAGAACGTCTAATCCAGAACATTTTTTTTATTATTAATAATATAGTTATTTAGTTTATTGCATTATAAATTTTTAATAATTTATATTAATAACAATTAACACTCATATATAGTACTTGATTGTCTCAAGACACATGTTGAAAATACCTCAATTCTGACATTACGATCGTTTTAGGCTTGTCTACATTTTAGTTGCACATTTTTTTATTGTCCTATTTATGTCCAACTTCAAGCCTTATTTGTTGACTTTATTTTTTATATTATTATGTGTGTAATTGCATTTCGAAAAAAACTTTGATATGATTTACAAGCCCAATTAGAAGCATCTTACAATGTCCATAGTAAATGTTCAAAGTGGCCATTTGTCGAACATTAAAGATGAGGATCAAGCCTGATTTGCAACGTCCATGTTGCCTTATAATGTGAATGTTTTAATGTTCAAAGTGGCCATTTGTCAGACATTAAAGAGGAGGATCAAGCCTGATTTACAACGTCCATGTTGCCTTATAATGTGAATGTTTTAATGTTCAAAGTGGCCATTTGTCAGACATTAAAGAGGAGGATCAAGCCTGATTTACAACGTCACATGTTTTGGCGGGAAAAGATCTTTAAACTCTAAATTTGGCGGGAAAAGTCGACAGTCGGGCCCCTCTTATCGCTATAATAATCAATCATAAACAAACATGGCTCGCCGCGAAGAACTCGATGCTGTGTTTAAGACGTTCAGGGTGGATCGCGAGTCTGGAATGTACGCACTAGACGACGTAGTGATGCACATGACTGGCAAACCCAGGTGTGAAGCAATGTCTATTGCAAGACGCATGCTTATTCTAGACCCAGAACTGGGACCATCATGCAACCGGCTTAGAATTAACAACAACGGGCGACCAACAACCGTCATAAAACGTTCAGGGACCCGAGCCCTTTCCAAGGACGTCGATTGCCATGTTAAATCGATGGATGCAGACCAAAGAAAGAAATTCAGACTGATGTGGGGTGTAAGCGACCCGTACGTGGAGGAACCCAGCAACACCTTGCTTGAGGGTGATGTGTTAGTCAACCGAGACAACGCCAACGAGTCGATCCGAAGCTCCATGTACCGCGATGTTGATGTTATTGTGGGGGATACCACCAACGACGTCCACATTGAAATTCAAAGGCTAGAGGCGGAAGTGAAAGACGCCAAAGTTAGATTGGCACTCAAAGTGAGATACATCAAACAACTTAAAGCAACTGTGTAATTTTTATTGTTGTGTTGTGTTAAAGAACGATGGCATCCTCATCACCATACGACGTCATACCAGATAACAAAGAAATGAAAAGCAATCTTGTGGGTGAGCGCAAAACACGTATTGCGCGTGAAATTGTAAATACAATCTTAGCTGACAGACGGAGCAACATTGCAACGAGTCTTGTGTATGCGTACCACGTACCAAATGACCTCGTCGCAAAAATGGCAACGAAGGGATACAAGGTCGTCGTCGACACTATATCTGTTGCAGACACCCCGCCCCATTTTCATCGAAAACAGCAAAGTGGTACATGTGAAAGGCTTACGATCACTACGACTGTTTAGTGTGTAATTTACGCTCTAGTTCTTCTACGCGCGCAGTCAATTGTTGTATTGATTTTACAAGTGGACCAATTAAACCATTAAGACCAAACGTCTTTAACCCATTGACATCCTTGACAATTTGCCACCCAGGCATCTCTTCTTTGGCAACCTTTTCAACTTCTTGTGCTATAAATCCAACGCATATGCCAATTTCGGGTTGTGCTTTCACTGTGAAATTGCGCAACTGGAGTTTGTTTATGAATTTGAGACCTAGATAACTATCGCATATATTTGTCTTGAGTTGTTCGTCCGACAAAACGTGCCAACCGAAACCGCTAGTGTCATAAATACCAAAGTAACTGTACAGCACACCCGACCCAATAATAACTTGTGTGGTCAGGGCGGTTGCACTTGTCCCGATTGCAATTCCATTTAAAGCCGCTGTGGCACTATCACCTATAGCTATGCCGTACTGACCAGTGACAGACGTGCCATTACCAACAGCAATTGCATTTGACGCAGTCGCGATAGCCGATTTACCAATTGCAACACCGTACCCAGACGCGCCTGTTATGTCTGCCGCCCAACCAGCTGCGACATTGTATTGACCCGTACAACTAAACCCGGCATTGTGACCAATTAGCGTGCAGAACGACGACGCACCACCATTGTAATGCGCGTTCTTTCCAACGCCGACATTCTGTCCACCCGTCGTACTTCCTGTACCGGCTTCGTCGCCAATGTACACATTATAATCCGTGTCGTTGCTGTAACCCGCCTTCCAACCGATAAACACATTCGAATCGCTGCTCGCAATCGAATAACCCGCATTTGTACCCACGACCGTATTGCGTGTACCATCAGTCATCGAGTGCAAGGCATCTCGACCAATACCCACGTTTTCAGTGCATGTCGTTGCCACAGGCGCTGTACTAGACCCCAAAAACACGTTGCTGTGTGCAGTTGTCAATGCATTGCCACACCCCAAACCAACGACGACGTTGTTGTTGGCAGAAGTTGCATGGACAGCTGCCAACTCACCGATGATGACATTTTGAAACAACGACAGTGACGTTACGTCTGACGCGATGTTATTTCCAATGCACACGTTCTGACTGAGTGTGGTTCCGTATAGACACGAATTCAAACCCACGACCGTGTTGTTATAACCCGTTGTGCACGCACCCAACGCATTATTGCCAATTGCCGTGTTGCTGCGTCCGTTGTAGGCAGTTGCATTGGGATTAAGTGCACCATTCAATGCTCTATAACCGATGGCGATGTTATCACCGACTAACCCCGCTTCCGCTGTACTCATTGCCTCGTACCCAATAGCTGTACAGTACGAACTCGTGACAATGCCCTTACCAGCCTTATAACCAACAGCTGTATTTGCTGTGCCACTTGTGTTTGCAATCAAAGCCTCGTTGCCAACAGCCACTAAAAAGGACACAGTGGTTGCCGCTTCTAGCGCATTAGAACCAAATGCAACACACGCAGAACCAGTCGTGAGGGCAGTGCCTGCCTGAAAACCACACAGCGTGTTCCTTATACCCGTGCTCATTGCGGCACCCGCTGAAGTCCCAACACCCACATTGTCTAATCCAGTTGCACCAGCCACTGCACCAGCCAACGCAAGCACACCAAACCCACAATTACCCGTCCCTGCAGTGAAATTACAACAAGCTTGATACCCAACAGCTGTTGCCAAATCAGAAGTAAAGTTCTCGAGAGCCTGAACACCACATGCCACGTTGCTACTACCACCAACGGATGCGTTCAAAGCGCGATATCCAACAACAGCGTTGTTAGTACCAGTCGACAACGTGAAACAAGCATTCGTTCCTAGTACTGTATTGCTGTCTCCCGTTGTTAGCGAGCTAGCAGCGCCATTTCCCACAGCGACGTTGTATAGGGCCGCGGCGCTTAAGCCACCATTTAGCGTTTGGTAGCCAATTGCAATGTTGTTAGCCGATGCACCTGTTTCCGCTGTACTCATTGCCTCGTACCCAATAGCTGTGCAGTACGCACTTGTAACGATGCCTTTACCGGCTCTATACCCAACAGCCGTATTTGCAACACCACTTGTGTTTGCAAACAAAGCTTCGTTGCCAACAGCCACCAAATAAGACACGGTAGTTGCCTGTTCTAGCGTGTTAGAACCAAATGCCACACACGCAGAACCAGTCGTGATGGCAGTACCCGCGTGATAACCACACAATGTGTTGTTTTGACCACTACTAATAACAGTTCCCGCCGACGTACCGATTGCAACATTTTCCACACCAGTTGCACCCACAGCACCACTAAGTGCGTATGAACCAAATGCACAATTACCCACACCCATTACAAAATTACACAACGTTTGATAACCAAACGCGCAAGCAAAGTCGTCAGTGAAAGACTCTAGCGCTTGTGTACCGCAAGCAGTGTTGGAAAGCCCAGTACTGCACAAGTTCAGCGCGTTGTAACCCGTAGCGGTATTCCCAGCACCACTTGTCAATGTGAAACCGGCGTTCGTGCCAACTACTGTGTTTGACGAGCCCGACGTCAACGAATAAGCAGCCTTGTTTCCTACTGCGACACAGTCAGTTGCCGTTGTAATGGCGTTCATTGTGTAATTTCCAACCGCTGCGTTTCTCGTTGCGCCGTTGAACGCGCTATTCATGGACTGATAACCAATTGCAATGTTATCGTTAGACGCGGCTGTTTCACTCGTGTTCATTGATTCATACCCAAATGCCATACATCGAGAACTCGTCACAATGCCAGTCCCGGCGTGGTAACCCATGGCACAATTTGACACACCAGTTGTGTTGGCATGTAGTGCAAAACTACCAACGGCCGTCAGACCAGACACCGTTGCATTGTAAAACATGGCAAGGTGCCCAAGCGCTGTGTTGTCGCTGCCACTAGTCAACGCGACACCTGCTTGCGTTCCCACGCATATGTTGTGATTTCCTCCGTCGATAACGCTACACGCACTACGCCCAATTGCCACATTCTCTCCACCACCAGACCCAACAGCACCATACAGGGCATACGCACCAATTGCGCAATTGGACACACCACTTACGTTATACGACGCTTCTTGTCCTATTGCGACATTGTAATTCGCGTCGGACGAGTATAAAGTCTTGCGTCCAATCGCGACATTATAATCACCGTTTACCAGTCCATATCCAGCTTGATACCCAACGCACGAATTTCCAACTGTACCGCTGGCATTATACAGCGCATTACTCCCAACTGCAACGTTTTCGTTGACAATTGCACCTGCGGCTCCATACAACGCAAAATCGCCAATTGCTGTGTTTTGGTAGCCGGAAGCGATGTTGTACATGGCGCTTGCGCCAAATGCGTTGTTGTTGAACCCTCCAGCGCCTGTAATGCTGCGTAACACACTATGACCACACGCCGTGTTATAAGACGCGCTAGAACTTGTAAAGAGTGTTTGTGTGCCGATTGCGATGTTGTACGACCCACTTGTTATTTTGTAACCGCTGCTTTCGCCGAGTGCAATATTACCATTGCCATTGGACGCACCACTGACACCCTGTAGCGCGAGATACCCAATACCCAAGCCATTGTTGCCTGTTTGGTAATAGCCCGCTTCTGTACCGACATAACAAGATCCCCACCCGGTTGTGCTTGTGAAACCCGTTTCGTACCCAATGAAGTTGTTGCTGTGACCGGACGTCGTATTTGCGCCGCTTTTATGTCCAACAAACACATTGTGGTCTGACGTGTTTATGCTGCTACCAGCGTCGTTGCCAATGACAATGTTTTGATTGCCCGTTGACATTGCATATCCTGCGTTTGTCCCGATTGCGACATTTTCATAGCCAGTTGCACCGACCTGACCGAACAACGCAGCAGAGCCCAATGCGACATTGTTTATGCCATTAATGTTTCGACCAGCCGTGTAGCCGACACAACAGCAATTCGAAACAGCGCCTATGCTATAGCCCGATTCTGTACCCATTAACACATTGTTTGTACCACTAGTCACACTGTAACCCGTACTTAACCCGATCAACACATTGTTTGTTGCTGTTGTGGCGTTATACCCACATGAATTACCAATTGCGACGTTCCCACTGCCATTGTTCATAGTGTACATGGCGTATGTGCCAAGCAAAACATTGTCAGTCGATGCGGCAAGTGAATAACCTGCCTGCATACCCAAACACACATTCGTGTTGCCTGTTGTCAATCCAAGCCCAGTTTCATACCCAACCACGACACACTTTTCACATGTTGTTGCATTGTAACCAGCCTTGTAGCCAATCATGACATTCTCATCGGCCGACGTTGACGAATAACCACACGAATTTCCAACGTACACATTGAATGTACCACTGTCAAGAGCGTAACCCGCATTTGTACCCAACAGAACATTGTCTGTGGCAGCTGCCAATGAGTAACCCGCCCGATTTCCCAACACAACATTAAGCGTACCCGTTGTCAAACCAAACCCCGCATATGTGCCCAAAATAACATTGTCTGTGCCGCTGGTTGCCCCAAGCGTACCATACGCCGCATAAGTACCCAACACCACGTTGTCGCTTCCATTTGCGTGGTAACCAGCATAATTCCCCAACGCAATACTACGGTCGTTGGCATTGTAATAATAACCGGCATTTGTCCCTATTGCAACATTGTCGTCGCCCGTTGTGCAATAGTAACCGGCGTTTGTGCCCAGAAACAGATTTCGCGCGCCACTGGTTAGAAAATGCCCGGCGTTTTGTCCCATGACGACATTTCCAAGCGCGTCGATGATAGACATACCGCCTATTATTGTAACACGTGATACGTATAGCGAATCGACATCAAAAGCCTCGATAAAGACGAGACCGTCGATGCTTTTCGGCAAAGCTAATTGTTTGTGACTCATTTCGTTGTTGTTTATTCATATACAACAAAGAAAAGTTACATGATGGATTACGAACAAGTTAATTGACATTGCCATATAGAAAATCAAGAACTATCTCTGCTAGTGGTGGGATTAAATTCACGTGTGTTCTATAAACAAGTGGCTTTGCGATGGCTCTAAGACGCGTTCGGACAATGGGATGGCGTTTTAGGCAATTACCACTTAACATATTAAAGTTGATTTTGTTGATGTATTCGACGACAAACTTATAGGTTATGTTTGGGTTGTTGGACAACTCACCCCAATCCCACTCCTTCTCTGGGTGGTCGATGACGATTTGCATTGTAATGTTTGGGTTGCTGGACAACCAACACCAACTCCATGGTTTCTCTGGGTGGTCGAGGACGATTTGCATTGTTATGTTTGGGTTGTAGGACAACAAACACCAACTCCATTCCTTCTCTGGGTAGTCGAGGATGTTTTGCATTGTTATGTTTGGGTTGTAGGACAACAAACGCCAATTCCATGGTTTCTCTGGGTGGTCAAGGACGTTTTGCATTGTTATGTTTGGGTTGCTGGACAACCAACCCCAGCTCCAATCCTTCTCTGGGTGGTCGATTACGTTTTGCATTGTTATGTTTGTGTTTTTGGACAACTCATACCAGTCCCACTTCTTCTCTGGGTAGTTGAGGACGTTTTGCATTGTTATGTTTGGGTTCATGGACAACCAACACCATTCCCATGGTATCTCTGGGTGGTCGAGGACGATTTGCATTGTTATGTTTGGATTTCTGGACAACGCATACCAACTCCATTCCTTCTCTGGGTAGTTGAGGACGTTTTGCATTGTTATGTTTGGGTTCATGGACAACCAACACCATTCCCATGGTATCTCTGGGTGGTCAAGGACGTTTTGCATTGTTATGCTTGGATTTCTGGACAACGCATACCAACTCCATGGTTTCTCTGGGTACTCGTGTATAAGACGTGAAAGCATTTCTCGCCCTGTGCGCAGAGTTACACTCTTGAATTATTACCGCGTCACTGTGCCCGTGGTCTCCTCGGCAAAAACACACGGTAATAATTCACACACATAAATTGGTTTGCACGATGGCGATTTCAACCCAGGACAACGCAAATGGACTCGCAGCCTTTGTGACGGCCAAGATACCAGCACTCAGTGGTATTGACGCGTTGAAACCAAACGCTGATGGGTATTTCCCGGCTGGTGCGATTTGTAATGCATTCAGGAAAGAATTCAAACAATGGAAGCGTCTTTACACCGACAAAGCGTCAACGGAACGCAAATGTACCATCGAGTGTATTTTAGAGCACATATCCAACGAAAATGGTAAGTTTGTGTACTTTCCCGCCAATAAGTACACACACGCGCCCTATGGGCACTTGTTCCAAACTAACCCAAAACACTCCCAAATCAAACTAAATAGGCACTCGTGTGTCCCTTGAGGACGTTATCGTCGTAAAAGATCGTGCTGGGATGAATCCAACTGAATGCCGTTCATGGATTCATCCAATGCTGGCCATCCATCTATTGATGTGGGCCTGTCCCGTGGTGGCAAGTCAGGTGATTATCATTTTCAACCAGTTCGTCTCGGGTGATCCAGACCTAGCACGTGAACAAGCCGACCTACGCGACGAGGTCTACAGTTCGCAGGTCGCTGCCAATGAAAACGACCCTGAAATGCTATTGCAGATCGAGTCTCGCCACGCCGAAGAACTTCAGGCAGTCCTGGACGCTGCGGCTGAAAATGTCGAGAAGTTGGCTAAGAGCAATGAAACGAGGGCTCAATTGACTCTAGACGTGGACGAATTGTTCAACGACAAAGAGCGTCTAGAGGGTGTTTTGAAGATGCGACAACTACGCCTAGATACCCAACAACGTCGCGTTGAGCAACAAGACAATGTGATCAGCGAGCAAGCAAAGGCAATTGACGAGAAGGACGAGGTCATCAGTGAGAAGGACGACCTTATCGACGACCAAGAACGCATAATCAAGTCCGACCCTTCGCGCCCTCTAAACATCGTCGAAAGTGGTGACTTTCAAGACCCAGGAACAATCGAACGCCACTCAGTTCCTCAGCTTCACCACTATGCACGTTTCATTACGAACGCGATTGGTATTTCATTTAGCCAATTCTCATTTGATCGCTTTTGTACTATGGTCATCGATAACACCAACACTGTGCTATCCAAAGAGCAAGAATTCGATTTGATCCAACGAAGCACAGGCAAAACGTTCAAAGCTGCTCGTAAACGCGTGAATAAATGGTTTGATGCCCTTCGCCCCGCTACCCGTGCCGATGTTCTTCTTCGTCTTCGCAACGACATAATCAAACTATTTGGCGATGTGTTTAGTACTTGTGACTTGGTCGTCGAGGAACGCCTCTTTGGTATGTGTCGTGGTAAACTATGGAATCCAGTCACACTGACTACGCTTTGTTGTGTGCAATTGAAGCGTGGCATCAAAGTCGACTATAGCACAGAGGTCGATTGTGATCGTATGTTGGAGATTGCTAGAAGCTTTAATGTTGTCGCGGATGTTCGTGATTTCCCCATGGTGTTGTCTCTACCAGACGACATTGAGCGTGCACGCAAGCGTCGTAAATTGTCTGTGTGTTAGCGTGCAATCGTGTAAACAAAAACTATTTATGGAATGTAAACACACAACACAATGACGAGTTGGATCGATCAAATAGATGCTGAATACAATGCCATTAAATATAATGCACCTAGAATCCCTAGGGACCACGACGACGACACGCATTGCTATGGCGATCATATCGATGCCGTGACAGACAGCGATTTTCCCCCATTCTTTCGCCCAACGTACGACGATTCCCCTATTACACCAACGACGGATGAGGATGACCACGATTCCCCCATTCTTATGCCAATGACTGATGAACAACGCGCGACGATACGCGACGAACTACGCGCGAGTGGGAACTAAACTCTAAAACTAAAGCCATTATCCTGGGCAAACTCTTGCACGTCGCTAGCGCTGCAATTTATAGAGTGGCTCATAATGGCATAGCGCAAGATGTCTTCGTCGCGTTCGTAGTACGCGTTCTCGTCGCATGCACGCCCCCTAAATTCAACACGATGTTTTAATGGGTTCTCGCCATTATAACGCTCACGATACAACTTTGCAGCGAGTTTTCCGATTGCGCTCGCCTTGATTTGTTTGTATTTGAGATCGTATTTTTGAGCGACCACTGGAAATGAAGTTAGCCTTCCACGACCACTGTTCGAGTCTTCAATTGCCAATTGTCCACTCGTTGGTGCATACAAGCCACTAAAGACACGTCGTTGCAAATCCTTCATGTAAATCTTGTCGCATTCGTCCATGCCCATCGATTCAGCGATTTCTTGTGCCATGCGAAAGTTTGAGAGTTCGTGTTCTTTGATTTTGGCGTCCACTTTACGTCTATTTGCTTCAAACTCAGCGTCCCCCTGTCGCAACTTGGTACGTCGCTCTTCGATGTCCAAGACGATAAGCTCGTTCTTGTAGTCGTTGTTGACCACTTCACCTGTGGCCTTGTCTAACATGGCAACGCGTCCATTCGCAACGTTCTTCTTCAACAAGCGCCATTTCTTCTCGCACTCGATGAAGTACAAACGAGCTTGCTTGCCTTGCTCGGTGTTGGCGAGCATGAGGAAATTCTTAGCAGCATCTGTCGTTAGATGGATGGTTTGTTTGTTTTGACCGCCATGTTGTTTGGGCTGTAAACTTGCTTTTTTTTTAAAATAGTCGATATCGACCACAAGTTGTGATTTCTCGAGGGACGTTTTTGCGTTTCCCTTGGTAGAATAACCTGCCCAGCGCCACAGATCATTAAAATCAACAGGAAACTCAGTTTTGTTCTCCTCTTGGTCGTTCAAATACCTCTCAATTGCAACTTCCATCTCAGAGCGTGATTCATTGGTAAGAATTGACGACATGACTAGGATATATGAGAGTCAAAGAGATTTATTTGTCGAGATCTGACGCACACGTCAAATTTCAATTTTATTATACGTAACAGCGACATTAAGACTAGCACAAAATGTTCTAATCACATCCAATTCACACTTGTCCACATTCTCACTACTAAACAAATGTATACGTTTTCGCTTGCTAAACATCTCATTTCCATATGCCAATACTTGACCAAGTGCGTGCTTCCACATACTAAACTCCTTTACTTCTATCACCTCGTCGTTTGTGAGAATGTCAATACGACCAAATTGCACTGCAACCTCTCGTTCGCCACCAAGACTTTCACTCAACGCATCTGCAACGTCGTGTTCGTTAATGGTGGTTTGGATCGGCACTGTAAGACATGCTACGAATTCTGAACGTTTGCGTTTGCGGGTTTGTTTGTCCGCTTTGGCAAGGAACTCTTGTTCAACTTCAATGAAGTAGGCACGAACAGCTTTACCACGCTCATTGTTGACATTCATAAGAAATTGCTTTGCTGCCTTTAGTGTTAGATGGATGATTTGTTTGTTATGACCGCCATGTTGTTTGGGCTGTAAAGCTTTATTCTGCAAAGCACTAACAAAATCAACTCCGTTGGATAAAACGGACGTTTCCATCATGCGTTTTGCTACGCCTTTTTGTGAATAACCTGCCCAGCGCCACAAATCATCAAAATCAACAGGAAACTCGTTGTCGTTCTCCTCTTGGTCGTTCAAATACCTCTCAATCGCAACTTCCATCTCAGAGCGTGATTCATTGGTAAGAATTGACGACATGACTAGGATATATGAGAATCAAAGAATTTTATTTGTCGAGATCGTACGCACAAAATGAAAAAAATACTAGACTAAAAAAAGCGCCATCGTCAGTATGACAACAATCGCAACACTGACTGCAAGAACAACCACACCGTTCTTCTCGAAAAATGACAATTCTGCCGGTGGTGTCAACAATGGGGTTTTCCATGTCGGTGTTTTTACCTCTTGCGCACCTGGAATTTCTGTCAAGACTGGTGCAGCGCCCGGGTTGTGCACAGTTTGATTGCAATCCTGATTAAAATCCGTGCTGAAATCGACTAAAGCGCCCTCTGCTGCAACTATATTTTCCACTTTGATTTTCTGTTCGCAATTCATGATTTGGCAGGGCATACCCAACTGCATTGTGTTGGTGACATAGCCATCTTTGATACAAGCCTGGTCGATACACGCAGGGTTAAACTTTTGCAATTTGGATTTGTAACATGAACACAGCTTATCACCATCACCCTTTGAACTGTCACAGTGGCTCTTGACTAGGGCGTCGTACTTACCTGGGTGGCTGCGAACGTGTGCACGACAAAAGTCCCGATCCATGTTATCCTTGCAATAGTTGGCTACGACGGTGTGGTATTTGGGCTCGTCTTTGACAATTTGTTGTCTGCAATGGTCCGTTTCCAGATTGCCACCCTGGCAAAATGTCTTTGTAAAGTCAAGCGGTTTGGGCACACGAACACACATATTGTGGAAATCGCCACCACACCCCTTGCGCGAATCACCAAACACCTTGTATCCTTCAGGGCAAGCAGCACGTCCTATTACGTAGTCGGTAAAGAACGCGCTTTGTTTGTCACTGTGTGGAACGTACTGAGTTGCACTAGACGCCTTTTCGTACTTACCACAAACGTCCATGTGTGCTTGACACCCACTCGTACCGATGCCGAAATAGTCAGCACCCGCTGCTTGTTTCCACCCCAACCCTTCATTGGCGCAATAACCATCAGCACAAACTCTAACGTCAGTAAGAATTTGTGTGTCTGGTTGTAATTGCGTAGCCGCTTTTTTGTTCCAAGCGACGTGTTGCGTTTGACCACCTATGCCGCGATTTAGGTCGTCAGTGAGTCCATTCCACCCAATTGGTTGGTTCCAGCCATCTTTAGTCACCCCAACCTCGACGACAAAGTCCTCAGCAAGACCAAGATCGCTAGCTGAAACGCTTGGTGGTTTGTTGTAGTCGGGTCCACGTGGTATTTGGCGATACGATGCAACGCTGTCGTACTTTATGGGTGGTGAACCATAAAACTTGTACACTTCTGTGGTTGGAAACAAACGTGCTACTCCATTTTCAACTTTGAATGGCATTGGATTGTCCGCTTTTACAACGTCGCCGTCGTGGAGGGGTATGTAAAATGGGGTGCCTTTTGGTGTGCTGTTCACAAGCGCATCGTCGTTTTTGTAGTTGATTGTTGGGGGCGATCCATAGAAAGCGTACGTGTCTGGGTCTGAGTAGTGTCGCAGTTTACCATTCTCCATCTTGTATATATTACCGTTTCCAACCATAACGTCGCCATTAACATAGGCCTTTGCGAATGGTGGGCCTTTTGGCGTTCGCATGATTAGGAAATCATCGTCGGCATATTTTACGGCTGGCGATCCGTAGAATATATAGGTACTTTGGTCTGGGAAGTCCCGTAACACACCATTTTCCATCTGGTATTTTTTCCCATCCGTCCCTTGCAAAACGTCACCATCAATGGCAGTTAGTGTGTAGTCGCTCACGGCAACAAAATTGAAATCACCAAAATCAAAACTACCAAAATCTAAATTCATTTCCGAGTCCATTATTACTTATTACCAAGACATTTTTATTGTACGTGTATCTATAAACTACATTGCAATGGGCGCAACATCAAGTAAAACATCGGTAGACGTAATCAACGAGATTATGGTTCAAGCGTACCAAAACAACAGCTCGAGGTGTACACAAACCTCGACACAACAACAAAGTCTAAATCTAGGGACTGTGTCCGGTAAGGTCGACATTTCCATTCAACAAACCATGGACGTCGATTTGTCATGTATAATGAGCAGCTCCATGCAAAC
>Ga0307928_10000291_pt1 | contig 37245 bp, 55 predicted proteins | sample AceLakmetagen232_FD_201815 | JGI IMG/M metagenome (GOLD analysis project Ga0307928, IMG submission 201815) | Saline water microbial communities from Ace Lake, Antarctica - #232 | ecosystem: Environmental > Aquatic > Non-marine Saline and Alkaline > Saline | place: Antarctica: Ace Lake... | reverse complement strand
TCCATGTGGTTTAGGTCCTTCCGGTTGATGTTCTCGACCAGCTGCAGCTCCTTGCCGTTCTTGCCGCTGTAGACTATGCACTCGATGGTTTCGGCGTCGAGTATCTGGTGGGCCCGGTATCGCCTCTCGCCGGCGATGATGATATACTCGACGAAGGGAGCCACTTTATCGGATTGCCCATTGACCGCCTTAACGGTGATCGGGTTAAGTAAACCGTTGTGCTGGATTGACTGGGCCAGCTCATTGAGGTCGTCCTGGTTGAAGACCTTGCGCGGCTGGTCGGGGTCTGTCTGGATGGTTCCCATTGCAATGTGGCGGATTTCGTTTTTCATTTGAGTCTCCTTTCCTTTAGTAGCCGCCGCCCTCTGCTATGTTGGCGCATTCATCGCATTGGTAGTGTTTGGCTCTGTCTGCCAGGGTTAGCCGGTTAGGTTGGCCGCAAGTGGGGCAAGGTAGATTTCTTGGGTTGTGCCTGGTGGCTCTTCTGAGTGCGCTCTGCCCGCCTGGGTTTTCAAACTGGCTCCGGTTGTCTGATTCGTAATACATTGTCTAACCTCCTTCATTACCTTCTATAATAAGTATAGCAGTTATAGAGGGGATAATCAAGGAATTTAGGCACGAAACCAGCTTATTTTGGAAAACTCGCCAGTCCTACATGAGGCACCGACAGGCTATTTTCAACGCAAAAGAACGGAGCCGGGGATTGCTCCTCGACTCCGTTCTGCCGCTTATTTCTTAAGAAATAAGCTTGCCGTTTACCCGGGTGGTATCTTCAGAATATCCCTGACCGCTTGCTGATAACCCAAAAGCATCATATAGTGGTCACGGTCGGGGTCTCGCGTGGTTTGCAGAATATCCCCGGCCGGCTCTTTAGCCGGGCGTGTTCCGAACATTCTGCCTCCCCTTGCTTTCCCGGGTACTTCCCACTCCCTTTTTAGCGCCGCCCAGTTAGATGTGCTCTGTTTCCATTTCTTCAAAAACACCCGGAGCCCCATGGCCTGATAGTCGGCGATGATGGCCACCTTGTTATCCTCATAATACTGTCTGAGGTGTTTCCTCTTCCGGGGCTTGGGCGGCGCTACCGCCCCCTCTGCTGTTGGTTCTACTCGCATGATAACCTCCCTCTTTTTACTTGCCGGCTGATGACAAAAGTAACAACTATCGTTCCAGTTTTCTATGCAGACCTGCTCGCCGCAGTTGATACAATTTGTTATGATGTCCATTTCGACCGCCTCTTATAGTCACCGTATGACTCGGGCGTTCTCTTCCTGGCAGTGAGCCAGCGCCGAGCCGGGCCACTGGCGACATACCCCAGGGCTGTTTTTCGCCTCTTCCGTATTGACCATTCCGGCATCCTGAAATAGCCGGCCAGCGATTCCACGGACTTGCCCCAACACTCTATCGCCTCCAGGATTAGCCCATCAATGCCGCACCTTTCCATCCGTACCTGGATCTCCACAGCGTACCAGATCGGAGTCTCGAATGGCGCTTTTCTCGGGCCTTTCCCCCTGACCATGATATTGAGATAATCCGGTGGCCAGCATCCTTCCCGGAGACTGCCCAGGTTCTGGATTAACCAGATGGTTTGCCGAACAGTGAAGCGGACCTCGCCTGGGGAATAAAAATCCTTGCCGGTCATAATTCTATACCCTTAGTCCGGTTAGGTGATATTTCGCCTATCACCTTGGTCATACTCTTTTCAATTTCATCTACTTTGGGGTAGCTGACAGGCTTCTTAGTATCGCCGTCAAAGAGAAACGTGGGCTCGTCGAGCTTTGTGCCGTATTGTTTCCACTGAAGCTGCGCCAGCTTTGCCCAGGCTTCGAGTCCAGCTACTTCAAAGAATCCCCACTGAGTCATATCGAATCTCCTCTCAGAATCTTGGCCACCTCGTCGAAGTCGCTCGGCCGCCAGATAAAAACCTCCACTTTACCGCTGACTTTCAGAGCATCCAGCCATTCCTGTTGCTTTTCGGAGACTACCCCAGCCTCACTCTTAAGCTCAAATATCAATAACCGAGGTGGTCTAATGGCTATGTAATCTGGGAAACCTTGATGACCAGATAAAGCAGTTCGCCAGCCATACTTAGTTCTAGCAGGCCTGAAATGGCACCACTGCCACCCGAATAGAGTTAATAAGTCCTCTATTTGCTTTGAGAAATCCCGTTCACTGATTTTGACTTTTAAGTCCGGCGTTTTCTGCTTCAAGGTATTCTATCCTTTGGCGCAACTTATTATTATTCCTTACCAATGCAGTATAAGGTAAATGCCTTGTATCCCCTTTTATAAGTTCCAAGTTTTCCAATCTGTTATCGCTTCTGTTCTCAATGCTACCACTAGGGTATTTAGTTCCCTTATGGTGGACTATCTCCCAGGGCAATAGGCAACGCCTCAGAAATTGAGCCATAATGAGCCGATGTTCTCTCACTAATCCCACGCTATTTGTCATCGGATAGAAGAAATCATCTGGATGGAGTTTAATTATGATATAACCATCCGTCATTTTTCTCTTGCCACCTTTCCAATGGGAACTTTTTTCGCATATCCGCCTTAGTGCTTTGTGTGATTTTGATATATTGTTGCGAACTTCAGGAGTATGAATCGCCTTCAATTGACAATCTCGGCATCGCTTACTACTTGGCCCGCCTTTCCTAAAATTGATCCAGCGTTCCTTGCCACAATCCGGGCAAGCATGCCATATGAAATTACAACTCTGAATTTGCTTGGTTCCATCTCTACCAATTTCCCTGCCTTTCCTTATTTCGCCTATATGTGGCATAATACACCTCCTACTACTATTATACCACCAGCCAAAAGATTAGTCCAACATCTGTCCCCCAGGTGGCCTCGGTGATGGTCAGGCCTAATGTCTTACCAGCCATTGCAAAAACCTCTCCAGTATTCGGTCCACCAGGCTGTAGTGTATCTCAATCAGAATCGGCTTCATTTTGGCATCTCTCCTTTCTTAAGTGTTCTAGTGATACTTAGTAATTTTTCCAATTCAGGCTGAATACTCTCACCTACTTGTAGTTTATGTCCCATAATACTCAGCACTTTGAATAAACATTCCCCCGCTTCCTTGAGAGCATCAGCCCTCTCATCTTTAACTCTACAGTCACACGCCTTTTTATTGAGTTCACAGGTGCGAAAACAACGGTCATTGGCATCCTTAACCGCTTGCTCTACAATACGCTGCGTTTCAGCCCTCTCACTACCTTCGGGGATAAGCTTTATCTTTTCACCCCCTAGTAGACAGACCTCTATGTAATTCAGTTTGTCCTTCTCGTTACTCCAGCCACAAAACCAATAGAGGTGTCTATCCCACGGCGGTATCCATCCTTGCTTTATTAGTTCAAGCTCTTTATCCATCACTTAAACCCCATTTCCCTGAGTACCCTGTTCCTCTCATCCTTTCGTATCAATGGTTCATACCTAGTAATAATTCTTCGGGCAAAGTCAGTAACCATACCATAAGCGTTTTTGTTCTCGTCCCAAATCTTTAATATCTCCTCATCTGTAAGTGGTAAATTTTCCATCACTTACCCCTTCTCAAAAAGTCGCTCAGGACATAAACCCCAAGGGTAAACATCGCTATTGCTCCACCAAACTCAGCCCACCGGATAAACTTGCTCGGCTCATACAAGTGTACGATTCCATATTGCGCTACCTGGGAATTGATAATGATGAAGTAAAATGACTGCCAGCAAAAGAGGCTCAGCACCACTACCAATGCGAGAGCAGATTTGTTTTTCATTCTCCTTTTCATTGCTTCACCTCTTCAATAAGGTCAACGTCCCTCGGCGGCACCTTACTGATAAACGCCCGAATCCCGCAAGATGGACATTTATCAGTAATCAGCGACAAGCCGCCGGACTTGCCATCTATCGTGAGCACAGCCCCAGCCTTGAACATAAAGAGGCCATTACGAATATCGCGGCGCAACCGAACCCGGCGGCCCTTCATCTTAGCTTCGGTCGTATTCCTGTACCACTTGTCCTGTATCATTCTTCCTCCCTCAGCCGGTAGTCGATGGCCCCGTTCACCACCAGCTCCGACACGGCCGGGTCCGAGAACCTACTGAGTAACCGCGGCACATCTCCTTCCTTTTGTAGCTGCTGGATATCCCTGTTGGTTGCCATGATGGTGACCAGCCTCTCGGCATCCCGGCGCCGTATCAATTCCTCGAGCCGGCTATACTCCCACTTTGTACCATACTCGAGGCCTAGGTCATCAAGTACCAGATATGGCGCATTGCAGAATCGGCCGAATAGCTCGGCTTCGTCTGCCCGGTCGTTATCATTCATGGCTGCCTTTAACAGAGCCAGGAACTCGCCGACCGTATAGTAGCGGCAGATGATACCGCGCTCCAGCCAGCGGATGATGGTGGCCTCAATGAGGTGGGTCTTACCGCATCCGGTGGTACCATAGCAGAACAGAAACGGCTTGTCAGTTGTGCCATCGGCCAGCGCCTTAAACGCCCGCAATGATAACTCGGTCCCGGGCCGGGGCTTGAAGTTCTCGAAGGTGTTGTCCATACAGGTGATTCTCAAACTCCTTCTCCAGTATTCCGCCGGGTCAGTTATCTCCTGGTCACTCCGAATGTCGAATCGCCCGGGGGTCGGTATATTCCCCTGCTTGGGGGATTCGCCTTGTGCTTCCTTTAGAATATCCCCTAGCTTCTCCATGGTCACCTCCTTTCTGTATTTCATCTTCCCAGCACTTGGCGTTTAGCCAGGTGGCCGGGTTCTTGATATATCTACCGCCTTCTTTCAGCCATGCTTCTGATTGCTTGGCCAATTTGATTGACTCCAGCATGAGCTCCAGTAGTTTATCATCCGGGGCAATACTGTAGAAGGCTTTTTCTGCTTGCCCCTTGGATGCCTTCTTGGGGTATGCTTCCCAAAAGATAAGGAACATCTTTTCCTGCCCCTTTCTTTTGTATAGTTTCTTTTGTATAGTTTCTTTCTTTTGTGTGTCGTCTGGGCTGCTTACTTTTGTAAGCTGTTCAGCTGACTCCGGTAAGCTGTTCAGCTTACTTTGATTAGCTGTTCTGCTTACTTTTGCAGAAGTAAGCTGTTCTGCTGACTTTGTGCCTATAGTTAGCAGTTCTGCTGACTTCCACCTTTCCCAGTCTTTTTGTATTCCGATGTTCTTTTTCTGCCGGATGATGATATTCCTATCCTGCAGTTTTATCAGCGCCCGGGATATCACTTGCTTGCCCAGGCCGGTGCCGGCTATTATCTGAGGGCTGGCGATATAGTCAACCTTTTTCCTGAATCCGTAGGTCTTCCGGATGATAAAAAGAAGCACCTGCCACTGGTTAGGTGGCAGGTATAACTTAGCAAGCTGCTCCAGCAACTCGTTGGCGATTTGGGTGTGGCCGTTCTCCAGCTGGGGTTTGGCCATCAGTCTACGTCCGAATATCCTACCGGGCTTTGTGCTCTCTCTTCCCTGCTCATGTTCCTGATAATACGGACGGCCTCACTGTGCTGGCACCAGTCCCTCCAGAAACTGCAGGACGGGTAACATACCGGCGCCGGATCGCCTGGGGCTATGGGGCAGTAAGCGACCGTATGGCCTTGTGTAGTTTTGGCCTGGCTGTCGAGGAATCGAGAAAACGGCTTCCCAAATAATTGGTGAGAGCTTATCTTGTTTGGCATGGTACCTCCATTTCTATTCACTGGCCCCGGGGCGGATCCGTTAAAGATCCGGCCTGGTGGGCACCCCGGGGCTTTGCTTGCCTGGGCTGGCCAGTTTCGTCCCGGATACTGGCAGGGCTGAAAAGTAACCAGCAAACTACGGCCGCCGAGTTACCCCGATCTCTTCCCAGGCAAAAGATATTCTTTTGTTAAGCTGCTGCGTCGGCTGTTTCCTTGTCCACGCCTAGGGCATCATCAAGCGAGGCCTGGGGTGAAGAAATGGACATGAACAGCGGTCGGCCGGCTCGTTGATAGTCCAGGATATGGGCAAGTTCCCTCGGGTTCATTTCGGTCTCGATCTGGATAGTGATAACCTGCCGGGGCTGCTCGTCTTTAACTTCGACCATCTTGGTTTTGGTTGACAGGTTTCCGATGATGACTTCTACTTCCATGATGATTAGCTGCCTCCCTATTAGTATATTACCTATTAGTATATTATTATAGACTCCAGCCGGTGAGCTCGGCGATGGGCTTGTAGCAAGCCTGGGGAGCGGTGTCTATCAGGCCAGCTTCGACACCGACCACCTTGGTAATCCATTCCCGGATTGTCTTCTCATTCTTCAAATCGGGTTTATTTTGCAGTATCCAGGCAAATAAGTCAACCCTTTGGCCTTCCGCTTCGGTCGGGGCTTCGCCGGCGGCTTTGGCGGCGGCTTTGGCGGCGACTTCGGCGGTGGCTTTGGCGGCTGCTTCGGCGGTGGCTTTTTTCTCCAGCTCTTTCTTGGCGGCTGCTGTTTCCTTGCCGACTCGGGCTTTAATATCAGCGGCCTCCGCCTCGGCGGTCTTTCCCGGTGCTTCAACTTCGACGGCCGTGGAATCTACATCATAGGAGCGTCCAGCGGCGACGTTGGCTTCGCCGATATCCTCGAACGTGGGGAGCGGGATATGCCAGCCCATACGAAGGCTCCGCGATATAGCTCTCTTCTCGGCGTGTTGAGTCGGGTCGTTTACTACGGGCAAGGAATCCGCGCTCCGGTTGTGAGCCTTGGCGTTGGCCACGTTGCGGTCGATCTCGGTTTGTTTGACAATCCCCCAACCTACGAATGGTCCCAGTCGCTGCTCGCCGTTCTGCTTGTACGCCTCGGCTATCATGACAAAATCAGTGGCCAGGTAACCCCGGGCTAGTTTCTCGGTCTCGGATGCCGGCCGTGTGCTGATACCAGCCAGCGGCATGAGTGCTTCGTGTGCCTTCCGCAAGCGAGCCGCCATAGTGACGAATGGGCGTCCCTGGTAAATCTGTAGCTCGCCCATGAGCGGGTCAAGCCCATACTCCACACATATTACCCCTATGGCTTGCTTTTGCTGTATGGTCATGGTTTGCGGGAATAACCCCGCGCTGGTGGCCCTTACCACCATTTCGGTCGGTGTGTATTCGGTCAGTGCTTTCATTGAGTACCCCCTAAATATATTTTGGCCTTCTACTTCGGCCTTGGTTTTTCGCCCTACACTTAGAATTGTGTTGTGGTTGATATCGTTTCCGCACCTCAGAATATAGCCATGATAATCCATGGAGCCGCCCCAGGCCGTAACGAGAAGGCCCCCACATTCCCCACACTTCTTACCAGCGTTCACCGCCAGTTCCATTTCGGCCGCGGGCATATCCTCTTCATAAATCGGCATCAGTTCCCCTCTCTTCGGCTATATAGATTGGCATCAGTACCTCTCTCTTTGGCTATCGTGAAATAGCTGGCCCTTAGCCCACCAAGTACAGTGCTAAAGCTCATGTTCAGGATGAAGCTAGGATGAAGTGGCTTGCCCTTATAGTAAATATACCTACGATCTTCTAATTCCATGGTGAGCATAGTCATTGAATGGATTATTGCACCTTCCTGATATTTATTTGGCATCAGTTTCTCCTCAGATAGAGTCGGCCCTCCCACTCGGTTTCGTCGCGGTCACAGGCCATCATCCACCACTTGTCTGGAATCCCGAAAAGACAGTGATTCACAGTTGCCATCTTCTCCAGCTCCCTCGGTTCCCGGATGCTTCTGATCTCCGTCAGCTTTTGCAGTTCTAGCACTTCTTTCATTGCTTCACCACCCCCTTTTGAATTACTTCCCTGCATAGAAAACAGTCCCTCTTCAGAATTGTTTTTTGCAGGTGGTCGGCTGGCACCTCCTTCCAATGAGGGCAGGGCTCTTCTAGTTCCTCGAATATCTCAGCCCGTAACGAGTGTATCTCTTTCAGGTAGTAAACATTGGTTGTAATTAGTTTAGCCCCCAATTCATCTAGCTTTTTCTGGTATATTGAGGCGGTCAGGTCTCTTTGCCTCTTAATTGCCTGTTCTATCCAAGCATAAGCCATTCCATTTTTGCTTAATTCCCATCCCATTTCTGCTAGGTATTCACCAGTATTAAGCAACCTACTAGGGTCAGGCGTTGGTATCTTCTTCATGGCATCCTCACCGTGATAGAAGGATTATTGAAGAATCGAACGCCAGGGATTGGTTTCTTGTCGTGGTGGCTCCGGGCTATTGTCGAGAGCTGCGGCTTATCGGCGACCTTGTAGGCATCAGGCAATAGGGCGAAGTCTTCGACCTCATACGTCCAGTGGGCGGTCATGCTACTGGTACCCAGTTCGGCCACTACTGGTACCTGCTTCGGGGCGACTTCGACCAGCTTGACCGACTCGGACAACTCGCCATGCAGTTCCATTTCTTTCCGGGCAGTATCCATCTTCTGCCGGTTGATCTCTTCCTGAGCTGCCCGGAGCCGCTTCTGCTCGGCATCATAGGCGGCCATCTTCTCCCGGATCAGTTTACCTGCTTTAGTAATTGGCGCCATCAGATAATCGAAGGTTTCCCGGATATCCTTCTTCTTCAGCTCCAGAGGATCCAACAGTGATTTGCGCTTGTTACCCATAACCTTGTCTAGCTTGGCGACTAGAACCAGGTCATTGGTTGCAGTCATAAGGTCTTCGGAAGTGGTGATGATCTTGCTCTCTGCGTACTCCAGAGCTATAACTGCCTCGTTGAAGTAGCCGCGCGCTTCCAGGTCTTCCCCGGGTCTCAGGGCTAACGACTCGACTTCTACGACCGTAACATCAGCCCCGGCCGCTTGCGCCGCTGCGGCTAATCCTTCCCCTAGTTGCTGAGCCGCTTCTGCCACTTCGGCAACCGTGTTCCCAGTAGCTTCTATGATAGCATCAGATACGGCAGCTAGATTGGCTAAAGCCGTGTCCTCCGGAGCCAGGTCAGCCGCCTTTGGGATCTCGGCTTCCTCGGGCTTAGCTTTTGGGGCATTGGCCAGGATTGTCTTCACCTTGTCCTTGAAGGCGGCGACTTCCGACTCCGGGACATTGATGGCGCTTACCTTTGCTTTGGTGATGCTGTCCCGAACTGGTACGCTGACGATGTACCCGACCTCCAGAGGTCTTTCGGAATAGTAGGTATATTCCTGGGGGCTGATCTCGCCGGTGCTTTCGCTGAAGTATTGGACCTTGACCAGCTGCTTGGGCTGGCTCTTGGCCACTCCAGTCTGGGGCATTAAAGACTTTGCAAATGGCCCCATTCCTCGCCTCTCCTCGATACACTGCTGACATCCTTCAGCCAGGTCGAAAGTGCCATGCTTGCAGGTTCCTTTCATTGGTTTGTCCTCCCTTTTTTATTGCTCGGAGCCGGCGTTTCGGTTTGCCCAGTAGTCTCTCATAAACTCGGCAATCCTAGCATCGGCCCGGAGTTCACTCAGTAACACCTTAGCGGCCTCGTCCCTGACTTCAGCTAATCTCTTCAGCTCTTCCATGGTCGACCTCCTTTCATTAGTCCTGGGGCGTTTCGACAAGTGCTGCCGTTTTTATGGGCGGGGCTATATATTGTTTGGTGGCATCGCTTACAAAGCCAGATAACTTCATAAGGCCTGTTATAATCTTCATGGTGGGCGACCGGGATAGCCTCTACTCCGCATCTTTGACAGTGGGTAGGCCTGGCGATTTTACCCATCCTGACAGCATAGCCCATTCTTTGCCGCGTTCGGCTTTTTAGTGATTCCGAACTGTTCACTACGCACCTTCTTTGAAGATTTGCCTGATACGCTCCCGGGATAACTTGAAGACCCTGCCGAGGGCTGCAAAAGACATATTCGGGTATCGAGCTGCATAGGCCTTTAATTTCTCATTACGTTTTACTATCTTGACATTAACCATGCCTTATTTTACAACATAATTGACACTGTTGTCAAGGGGTTTGACAACGAGTTTCTGAAAAATGGCAACAAAAAAAGCCCCTCGCTCCCGGTTAGGGAAACGAGGGGATTCTGACCTCTGCCCATTAAAATCACGCCCTTGGGAGAGGAGCCATGGCGGCCAAGGGGCGGTCTCTAATAGTAAAGAGGTAGTAGGTTGCAGATATTTTATTTAGTGGCACTGAGCCTCACTAAGGGGCTTCGCCGCACTTCGTCACTTGGCCTTAAAGTGCGCTTGGGGGCGTTAGAACGACAATCGGCTTTACGCGATGGATTATATTCAGGCATATCCCTACTGCCCTTTGTTGCCGACTTGGGTGCGTCACTTTTTCGGCTTTCCTGTTTTTTGGCCTATTTCTCAGGAAATACTACCACCAGCCGAATATCCGGCCGGCGGCATAGCCCAAACTGCCCATTACGACAATCACGCTGACTCCGCCGGCGACGTACTTCTTGGGCGGCCGTCTGGAGCCGTTACTCCGGCGTTCGAGGGCATTAAATACCGTAGTTCTGGTTTCATGGCACTTGGTCTCCTGGGCAGTCAGCCGGGTGCTATTAGACTTGACCTCTTTGCCTACATCATCCAGTGCCTCGCCCATGTACTCTTGCCTGACGCCCAGCTCCACCAGTATGTCGTGGTCAGCCATCTGCTGGTATCTTCTTAGCTTTTCACCATTTTCATCACCATTGGGCATTAGTAAACTCCTAGGTGCATCATTACCATTTTCACCACCGCCGAGATGGCGTATATTATAGCAGTCTCTTTGACGTCAAGGTAGCTGCTGTCGATTTCTCCAAGTGCTGTGCGGTGCTTATATTGCAGATATTGGTACGCACAGAATAGGATAGCCAGCCCGACATTGCTGGCCGGGTCTATCCACGGCAAGATGGCTCCCAGGGCAATATGAGCGGGATGCCTAATTCGGGGCATTCGGCTACACCTTCTTCTCTCCGAAGTAGAAGGCCAGCGCCGTACCGAATGGGCCGACGGCCACTGCAATGATGGCCACCAGCGTCGACGGCTCCAGCTCGAAGTGGCTCAGGATATAGAACACCACGCCGAATCCACCCAGGCCGGCAATCAGGGCTATCAAGGCCCGGACTCCGAAATCCTTAAAAAGTTTCATCTCAATACCTTCTTGTGCGCTTCCTGATTTCAAGCAGAACATCAATCCTCTTTCGAGCGATATCAATGGCTTTAACGCGGGTTTTCTTGATGCGGTATAACCCGTCCGGAGTATAGATGTAACCGTTACTCTCACAGGTCCCCAGTTCGTTCACTGGCCCAGCATTGGCGAAGTCCTTGTAGGGTACTTTCCTTCTGCATCTACCCATTACGAAACCTCCGTATTATTTTATGATAACTCCCGGCTTTGCTCACCCTATAAGTTTATTCATATTTGCTATTATATCGGCTATGTCGCGTATCCTGGACGAAAGCTCAATCTCCATGCGTTCGGGACTTTGCAGGTCTGGAAACCTTATCTTCACCACCCTGGCAGACACGTCTATGCCTAACTCCTCGTCTATGATGGTTACGATTGAGCCAAGCTGCAACTTGTCAAAACTAAACTTGGCGTCAACCTCGGCCAGGTTCGCCATGTTCACCGAGTAGGTTATCTCCGATTCCTTCAACTCGTCCAGTAGCAATTTGCCGTACTCAAGCATTGATATTCCATAGGTGTAGGACGGCAGGGATACGATACGAGCTACTATATCATCAGCATCAGTAATCTTGTCCCAGGCCATCAGATAATCAGCGTGGGTATATTCGACTGTGTAGGACTCGCCAGCATCATAAACACCGATGGCGCAGCGAACGATGTTCTCCCACTCACCTTGAACGAAATCCGCTGACACGTCTACGAGGTCACTTTCCTCAAGCTGAATCTCATCTACATATATGTCAATTTCCCAAGCTTTGTTATTCAGAATACGCACCCTGAGGGCAGTTACCCGCCTGTTTGAAAATGTTTGATACCCCCAGGTATCTGCACCTGACGCGCCTTCATACACAGTCTGATACCCGTCGTCAGGATTATAAGTCTCTATTTTTATTGTTCTGTCGTAATGAGTGTGCCACTTCACTTTATAATAGTTCGTATCCGCAAACGTTATGGCCAGAGTTCCAGTCCAATTACCTGCTCCAACATACCACTGCCACGCGGAAGACTCCACATCTCCATCGCTGGCATCTGTCGGGTCAGAGCCGTCATCGTCCCAATCAACACCGGAAGCTACACCCGATACCCAATCTGGCGCAGACGTTTCCGTCCACACCTTGAATGTTTCTGGTAGCGGGTCACCCTCAGCCGTAAAACCTAAATATGCGCCGTACTGCTCCGCTAAAGTGAAGTAAGCATAAGAGGCATCAGTAGTAATAGTCGGAGCTATGGGCCCCACCACAATAGTATCTAGCCCATCAATGCCGCCCGTCAGGTGCAGCTTGGTGCAGAGGTTCTGATAGTTAATCGAACGCTCTATGCCCATCAGGTTCTTGCGGTATCTGATTTGCTGTCCCTTGTCCTCGCCGATGCCAGCAAGCCAGTTCAGCACCCTGGCTGGCGTGACGTACAAATAACCGCCGACCGTTTCCTGCAGCTCCAATAGCACCGACAGTATTGTCCTGGCGCTGGTGACTTGCACAGCCCTCGTTCCCGTCACGCTGATAGTGCCGACCGTAATTTTAGTGGCTTTACGCTGGAAACCCAACAGTGCGTTAACGATGTCTGCCACGGCAGCCCCGCTCGGGCCCGTGTCATAGTGAGCTATGACCTCTTCACCCAATTGCGACAATAGCCCGTTTGTGGTCAAATCTACTTTAATCATTTTTACAACTTCATAATGAATAGTACCTGGCAAATGGAAAGCCCATTACCGCCTATCCATCCTTGTCCCAATCTTGAACTTATGCACGACCGTCCCGGTCCTGTAGTCGCGAAGCCAAACCTCATTTGCCCAGGTCAATGCTGACTTCATTGCGTCATCCCCGGGTATGGTGAAGTCCAGGGTTTCCCCACGATTGACAACCTGGGTATAATTGATACTACTGGCGTTTGCTAATATAGATATGAGATTGCCTGAAGTATCTCGCACCTCTATGATAAACCGGAAAGCCGCCGAGGGATAGAGCGCCAGAATAACATCAATCGCAATCGTCAGGACAACTTGACCGGCCAGCAGGGTATCCAGGTCGATTGTTATCAACCCGCCTTTCCCCAGGATTGCGTCTAGCGCTACCGTCTGGGTGATACCTAACCCCTTCAAGAAAGCATCCAGGTCCACCGTCTGAGTGTCTATCGCCTTGATGATGGCGTCTATCGCCACGGTTTTGGTCAGCCCGACTTCCTTCAGCAAGGCATCAAGGTCTATCGTTTCAATCAATGCCAGGGACTTCAACCAGACGTCTATGTCAACCGTCTTGTCGTCAGACGCTTTCAAGAGGGCATCCACGTCGACGGTTTCTGTCAGCTTTACCAGGGCGATCAGTGTGTCGATCGCGACCGTCTTGGTCAGCCCCAGCGCCTGTAGTAGGGCATCTATGTCAACCGTAGCCGTCGCCGCCCCGGCCAATAGCACGTCCAGGTCAACTTCTACCTTCCCGCCAATGCCGAGGATAATATCCAGGGCTACCGTTTTGGGTATGCCCAGTGCCTTAACCAGGGCATCAATGCTCACGGTTTCAGCGTCAAGGGCTTTCAGGAGAGCGTCCAGGGCGACGGTCTTATCAAGCCCCAAAGCCCTCAGCAGCGTGTCCAGGCTGACCGTACGGCTATCCAAGGCTTTGAGTATCGCATCCAGGGTGACTACAGGTTTTTCTATGGCCTTCAACCTGGCGTCAAGTGCGACCGTCTCGGTGTCTTGGGCTCTGAGCAAGGCGTCCATGTTGACGGTCTTGGTATAAGTTACCACTGCTGCTTCGGTATCAAATTCAACCTGCCCGCCATAGCCGTATCCTGCCGTATTGTAGGCATAAGCCTTGACGTAGTAGTGGGTACTGGCGGTTAGCCCCGTCATAGCCCCGGTGAAAGCACCAGTCCCGAATGAGTCCGTTTCTTCTGATTTGCTGTCTGCTACTGTGGGGCTGCCTCCCGTATTCCAGCAGGCACCACGCTTGGAGCAGTTCTCCCCGCCTGTATCGGTGATAGTGCCGTTTCTCGTGGCTGTGGTAGTGTCTATATCCGTGACCGCCTGAGTGGTGACTGTGGGGGCTACTACTAGTGCCGCATCCAGCTCATAGATTTTGTCAGTGTTACCGTCGCAATGCCAGATAGTATCAGCATCACCGCCTATTCCATAGGGGGCAGTTGACGGGCTGGCTGCTTCCCTTAGATTAGAGAAGTTGCTGGTATCCAGCTCATAGATTTTGTCAGTGTTATAGTCGCAATGCCAGATAGTATTAGCATCGCCACCTATTCCATAGGGGGCAGTTGACAGACTGGCTACTTCCCTTAGGTTACTGAAGTCAGATGCATCCAACTCGTAGATTTTGTCGCCATAGTCGCAATGCCAGATAGTATTAGCATCGCCACCTACTCCAGAGGGGTAAACTGATGGACTGGCTGCGTCCCTTAGATTAGAGAAGTCGCTGGTATCCAGCTCATAGATTTTGTCAGTGTTCTGGTCACAGTGCCAGATGGTATCAGCATTCCCACCTACTCCACGGGGGGCAGTTGACGGACTGGCTGCATCCCTTACAGCAGAGAAGTCGCTGGTATCCAGCTCATAGATTTTGACAGCTACACCGTCGCAAAGCCAGATTTTGGTAGCGTCTCCACCTACTCCAGAGGGGTAAGTTGATGGGCTGGATACCTCTCTTATTACATCGGCAAAAGCCATTTACTTCACCTTTTCTATCAGCATTACGACCTTGCCAGCAGATAATCGCGGCATTTCCTTCCGTGTTACTCTAACGCCAGCCAGATTATTCAGTACGCCATAGTCCACAACTTCCTTTTTGGATTTGCCAGCGAGGGCAGACATTGGCAAGCCTTTTTCTTTCATAGCTTCAACCATCAGATATTCGCTGTATAAATCTGTATCAGACGCCCTTTCAGTTTCAAGCTGTTGGATAGCGGTATTGATAGCTTTCTCACCATCAAGAATAGTGACCCCTTTCACACCTTTATATTGAGATAAATCCCTGTCATCTTCTACTATTCTAATCTCTCGCCCGGGTATGCTCTCCAAATCCTGCCACCCATAACACTGCAATTTCGGGTCTTTAGGATTAACATTCCCTGCTCTTTTCCCAGTCTTGAAGTCAACCTCAACTAATAATGCTCTCATAAATACCTCCTTTTATTATTTCCGCCATTACCTTAACTAGCCCGCCGTGCCATACCTCACAGCCTGATTTTTCAATTAGTCCGTAAGCCATTAGTTACCTCTTATCCGTGATGGAGTATGTCCTGGGTTTCCCCCCTGGTCGGATATTCCTTGTCTATCACCGAACCATCCGGGTATATCTCACGCCTCGGGCCACCCTCTATGCCCAGGACATAGCACTTAACTTCTCGGGACAACCCCTTAGCCCCGCTACCCATACCGAGCCTTATAGCCACCCTTCTAGCGATAAACCCCTTGCTGCCATTGAGGTCAACGGCAAATCTCCGCAGCAAAGGATTTACCCTCACCAGGGGAAAGACACGGCACATATCAGCCGTTATCGGCAGCCACCAGAACCGGAGCACGTTCTTATGATCAACGTGCGCGAACCTGTTTACCTTGCCGGTGGTGATGTCATACTCAGGCAGGGCAAGACCGTTGTTGTACTCTGCACACCAGAATGCTTCTGTTATTACGCCAGGCATTTCATTCCCTCTCTATCTAATTTGGTTTTTGCTAGATGGCATTCAAAACATAGAACTTGAAGATTATCCCGCCTATGTGTACCGCCTAATCTTCGCGAGAGAATATGGTCTATTTCGTGAGTAACCCCCCTTGTTCCATCTATCCAAGATTTGCCACATTTAACGCAAGGTAATTTGTCTCGGAATGCTTCACTTTTAAATGCCAGATATTCGCCATAATCACTCCCTCTCCATCTAATTCGCATGTTTGCAAGATAGACCCTGCCTTTACCAGATGAGAGGAATCTCCGCCTTGTATCCAAAAACTTTTGAGACTGCCAATATTTGCGTTCAGTTTTCTTTCCTTCTGGAGACTGCCTATATATTCTTTTCGCCTCTTTCCTTTTCGGAATATTAGCCGCCCTTGATCTCATTTCTTTTCCCCGCAGGGAATTTTGCCATCTTCTTTTGGCCTCTCCTGTCTTGGGTGAGTTGTTGTTTTTTCGGGTCAATTCTTTGCGGTTGTATAGCCGACAGGCATCACAAAGATAGCGTGGGTGGCAACCTCTTTGGTGGTATTCAAAGATACTGCCGCATTGCCTGCAGTTCTTTGTCATGCGCTTAACTCCGTAGTTTGTTGAGGCAAGGGCTATTCTCTGCGCATCGGTTATTGGTTTCACGAGCTCACACCTCATCGTACTGAAAAGTGAGTGTCTCAGCCGTCTGTGCCCCTCTTACTGCCCCGTTAGCAGCTGTGTCCACTATGGCCTGCAGCACCACTCCCTTGAATCCCTCGGCTATGGTATGGTCGCCACTGTCGATAGTGGCCGGCGCAACCGACGTGAAACCATCCGCGGGGTCGGAGTCATTGGTCTGGGCTTTGTAGTAGGCGTGGCCATCCGTGTCATCAACCATTGAGTCGCCTGAATCGCCTTCAATACCCGTCGCTTGGTCGTAGCTGGCCACAGGCACGCCGTAATCCCCCGCGTCCCGTGCCCCTATGACAAGCTCGCCACCTGTGCCCAACGCCCACCCGCAGGCGCCGTCCATGTAGAACAGGTGATTGTTGAGCAGCGTGGCATCCTGTATATTGGTGATGGTCAGGTGCAGGGCCATCCAGTATGAATACTTTAATCCTGCCGAGGGTATCGGGATGGGGTTTGCCGTCCCTGGTGCAAATGCATCAGACGTGGACATTCTCGGTACGGTCACCGCTGTTTTCGTAGGACCTGCCCCTGTGAATTGCTGTATGTCTAAAGCTGCTACTGTCATGACTTACCTCCTTATAGATAACTGTTTCTTATAATGTTATAAACTCGACTTCAATCTTACATTTTAGCCCCTTATACTTCTCAATTAGTCCCTCAATAGATATTCCGCTATCAATCATTTCAACTAAAATATGACACTTATGGCACAGCCATATTCCTTTGTTGTAGTCACCATCATCCCAATGATGATAGTTTAATCTTACATTTTCTGCCTTACACAATTCGCAATAACCCAGATGTGGTTGTTTGTTTAGTCCAGTGATAACTAAAACATTGCCGTTTTCATCTCTAGTACATAGCGATGTTCGCCTTTGGCTTTTTTGGTTTTCAGCTTTGTGATTTCGAGCATATTCTCTCATTTTGGGGAGACATTCCTCCCTATGTTGCCAATGCCAATCCCGTGCGGTTTTTTTTAATTCCTCTTTATGTTCCTGATAATATCTTTGGCTATATTCTCTTTTATTACTCGGCATATTTATTACCTCCAAATATATTATACTTGAAAGTAATATTATTTTCAAGTTAGAGGAAACGATTACGGTATTTTATGTCTAAGGTGCCGGTCGTGCTAAAAGCCGTTACCTTGATTTGGTTTGCCCCTGGTTGTAGCCTGGGGAATTGCCCAGTAAAGGTACTTATGTCAGCGACCCCCTCTTTCTTGATCGTCCAGGCATCAGTGTTGATTTCCAGCACTTGGCCGATTGTCAAAGTGCCTGTCCACTGCAGTTCCTCGTCCGTGTTTATGTTTTGAACCTTGATTGTGACTGCCGCCAATTCCTCGCCCGCCGTCAAGGTGTAGACAGGGCTTATCATGGCTGTGCCGCCGGGTGTTTCAATGACCGTTTGGTGGTCAGCGTCTATTAAATGAGGGCTATCGGTTTCCGATACGTCATAGGCGCAAGGGTCATCGGCCTGGAAACCTATCGTGCCTATCCACGTTGACACTCCCCGGTATCCCCCATTGAAAGAATTAACCTTTGCCAACCAGTAGCGGTCATTAAGTCCGTCCAGAACCAGGTTGTACGGTACATCTGTAGCAATAAACCCTTTTATGCCATCTAGGTATCCCTTCAAAACCGCCCTGCTGGTAGCCATTACTGCCACCTGCAGGGTTATCATCTTAGGTGGGCTTTTGGGTCTGAACGGCCAACTCAAATCCTGGATTAACTGGCTCTCGTTTTCCCTTTCCAGGCCGTGTATATCAGAAGCCACCACTATCAGGCCGTAAGTATTCATATCCACGCTATTGAAAGTAAAGCTATAATTCATTGTCCTGCTAACCTCATTCGCCTGTTACTAAAGCGCCCCAGTTCTATAGCTACCTGCTGGGTTATCTTCCGTATGTCGCTTTCTTCTCGCACAACGGGGTTGTTAATGGTTACTTGGTAAGTATCGCCGCCACCGCCGACTCGCTCGGGGCCGGACTCGGCAATCAGGGAATTGAAGCGTTGGCTCTTTAGTCCGTAAACTAAACTCGGTTCGGTGACCGTTCCGCCGTTGGCCATCCTCTCGCCCATCCAGTCCTTTGCCCAGTTGAAGGCTTCCAGGGGATTTGACGGCCGCTCCCTCTCTTCTGGCGCCTGCCATTCACCAGTCACACCAGGAGCTATTATGGTCACACCAGGCGCTCCTTGCGTCACCCCAGGCTCTCCTAGCTCTACACTAGGCTTCATCCCGGCACCGGCCATTATCTCATTATAAGTGGTGACATACTTCCGCAGATTGGCGAGCTTGTCAATGTTCAACTGCTCAAAGTTGACCAGATCGGCCTCATAGGCCGCCACCTGGGTCGCTGTCTGGTTGTCGATCTCTGTCTTTTGGCCCTCGAAATAGCCGTCGGCGTCCAGCTCCATAATCGCCAGGTGCAGGGCGTTGGCCTCTTCCTCCTCCACCCAGCCTTCCTCCATGTCTAGGATCTGGTCTTTAATTCTGCGCTTGTCTGCAGCCGATAGATCATCGCCATCCTTCAGCTCTTTCTTCAGTGCCGTGATGCGGTCTTCCTCGAGCTCCCTATCCCGCACCACTCCCTCTTCTTTTCTATCGGATTGCGAGTCGTAAAACTCCTGGGCCATCTTCGCCACTGCCCCGGTCGGATCCATGGCAGCCAGCTCGGCCAGCATCTGCTCGTCTATTTGCATGAGGCGGTCGGCAGTAAGATCCCGGTAATATCCCGCCCGGGTATCGAGTATCTGCTTTTCCTGGTCGGCCACTCGTTGGGCGTTGGCGATGGCCTGGTCGGTGCCCATCTTGACATCAGCATTGATCTGATCCTGGCTGTCCTTGACTGTCTTCGATAACCGCTGCCATGCTTGCTCCAGATCCAGCGCGTCCATTTCGGCCTGGTAAGTAGGCAATCCCCCGGATATGGTATTCTTCATTTTCAGCCAGGTCTTGTCCATGTCGATGGTGACCTTTTGCCAGTTGTCCCAGAGGTACTTGATGGCAAAGACGGCGGCCGTTATGCCGGCTATAATGGCGATTATCGGGTTGGCCATCATCGCTCTATTGAGCCCCACCTGGGCAATCGTGGCCTTGGTCGTGGCTCCAGCTGCCAGGTTAGTTGTGGCGGCCAGGGTAGTGGTGGAGCCAATATGCAAAACCTGGCTGACGTGGCTCTTCATTACCGCGCCGGCATGAACCATCCAGGTCAAAGCACCCTTCCCGGCCGATGTCGAGAGGAATATCATCGCCGGGCCCATCGCGGTCATCAAGGCGAAGACAGGCTGGAGAGGGGTCAAGACGGTGCCGATTCGGAGGCTGAGCACTGACCACTGGAATTTGAGTTTGTCCATTATGCCGTACTGTGTATTGGCCACGTCGGCGTATTTCTGAGTGATTCCGGTCGCACCCTCGAGCCTGGTTTGATATATTAGCAATTCGGCGTTAGTCATGCCGAGGGCTTCGGTCAAAGCGATGTTCTCGTCCTGTGATTTTGTCACTGCCTTGTTCCACTCACGCAGCATAACCTTGCCCGGCTCTACACCCTGGTCTGACATATACATCATAGCAGCGGCCATGTCTTCTATTGTGAGCCCTGCGTCGACCATGTCCTGGCTCGTATAGCCTACCATGGTATTAAAGTCTTCAAGATCTATAGTGCTATTTCTCACCATGTAGGTCATCAGGTCGACCTTGCCAGCGGCCTCTTCAGCGGTCAAGCGAAACGTCTTCATAGCCGGAACCATGATATCGGTGACCTCGCTCGCGCTCATGCCGATGGCGTCGCCCAGTGTATCGAACGCCGTCGACGTGGCCTTCAGGGTTTCCTCGTCCCGGACGCCGGCCCGGGATAGCATATCAAAACTCTTGGTTACCTCGTCGATGCTGAAGGTGACATTGGCCGTTTCTAGCACCATGCCCCGCATTTCCGTGGCCGTATTGCCAAAAGTGGTAGCGGTGACACCTATCCGGGCATTGAGTTTTTGAGCATCGGCGGTCAACTTCAGGCCGGCGATGCCCACGGCGGTAAAGCCGGCACCGACCGCCCGGAGGCTGCCCTGGAGCTTCTGTGTTTTTTGCTCCACACTGGACAGCTGCCCCTTTACCTGGTCGGTACCTTGCAGGGAGATCTTCCCGAATAGTTCAAAAATGTTCATACTTAATGGCCCCTCACTATGCCCATGCGCGCCAGCGTTGCTGTATTATCTGGAACCTTTACCCGGGCTGCCGGAGCTTCCTCTTCGGCCGGCGGATCTGATAACCCCAGGCCTTGAAGGTAGTCGCCAAAGGTCTTTCCCTCGCCGGCAGCTCCCAGTTGAAACGCCAGGAACGCGGAGTCGTATAACCTGTTTTTGGCCCCTGCCTCGGCCTCCCGTTGTATTACCCGGCCGATCAACTTTATCAGTTCCCGGAAGCGTTGCCAGTCGAGATTATGGACTGTTTCGTCTGTCCATCCATACCTATGCTGGATGGCGTCCATGGCCTCGACTATCCAGTGGCGGGAATCTTCGTCACTAAAGAAAAGGCTCTGGCGAAAAAATCACGGATATCCGCCTGGCCCAACATCTGCTCGACGATGTCTAATACCGTGGCTCCGGGCATCTTCCCAAACTCCTCCACGTCCTTGCCTACCACATCGGCCAGCCAGGTCTTCAGCTCCAGCTCGGCCTCCACGCAGAGGCTCTGAATCAGCACCATTCCCAGGTATGTGGGGTCGACCTTCTTGCCATTGAAGGCAGCCACCAGCTCCATGCGCGCAGACTTGGTTATCTTGCCCAGGATCCGCGCCACGGTAAAGACATCGTTGACGTTCATTGTCCTGATTTCTACTTCCATGGTTCTTGTCCTCCTACAGACTATTTCTTAAGAAATGGGGCTACCATCAAACCGCATTATCTACGAAGGTCCCGGCGTTGCCAGTGGCCGGCTTAATGACTGTCAAGGTCAGCGGGATGAAGGTTTTCTGTGCTCTCCGGAAACTGGTTCCGACTGCCCCGGTAGCGACCACTCGAGGGAAGAAATACGAGCGAATGAATCCACCAGGCGTTAGCCCTGAAACCTTGATATTCATTTCCTTCAGGACGCCGGCGCCGATTGTGATTTTATTCCCGGATCTCACGCTGCCACCGATGGCGTTGCCCAGGTTGACCAGAGAGCTTTCGGCCATGTTGGCCACAATGGTCAAGACCTCTTTATTGAGGTATGCGCCAACCGGGAGGGTCTCCTCTTCGACCTCGATCATGCCCACGTCGGGGGCGTAGTTAAACGTCACGCCGTCCTCGGTGTAGCCGATATCGGTGTATGCGCTGCTCAACGACATCCCCGGAAGGGTTCCGCCGGGCTCGACGGTGTAGACGGTGCCGTCAATTTCGAGCGTGTCAACATAGGCGGTCCTCTCCGGAGAACATTCCCAGAGCTCCAGCCTGACTCGTCTCAGCACCCAGTCTCCGACCACGGGGGCCGCGGCCTGGCCGGCTGGGCCGGTTACTCCCTCGGCGATGGTGTCGACAAGGTCCCAATCGAAGAACGGCTCGTCGGTCTCGCTGCGCCCACCATACCCGATTTTATCAGTGAGGGCCAGTGACTTCTGCGCCCATCCTGCAGTCGGGCCATCACCCAGGGTACTCTGGTGAGGCACCACGGTCATCTCCATCCAACCGCCGGAGTTGGGGTCCTCGAACAATAACTCGAACTGGACAAAGTTGCCTGTGACCGCGCTGTAGTAGTACCAGAAACTGTAGTCAGTCGGGTCGGCCACAAAGGCATCGACATCGATGACGGAATCGGGAAACAGGGCCTCCAGGTGGGTCGAGCCGGCGTCACCTGATCCTGATTTATACAGCTTCACGGAATGGCTGCCGGCGTACTTCTGGACTGTCGACCATTCAGCCAGTGCATCATTCGGCTCTCGGATGCCCAGGGTTGCAACTCCTACTAAAACATTCTCACTTTCCACTTGATTGTACCTCCAAAATTATATTTACTAGTCTCATTGAAACAACTGTTATTCACACCATGCTTACCTCCCCTCTATAGCCGTCGCCTCGGACTTGCGCCGGAATATCAATTCCCACATGGTTGCCCGGTGCCAGATGTCCTGTTCGACTTCGGGGACGCTGCCGCTAGTGCTAAACTCTATATGCACCCGGGTGACATCGTCGGTGTTGAAGATCAGCTCGTCGAGTAATTGCACTACTCGCTCCCGGATGGAATAGGCCTCGTTGGCGCTTGGGTTGTGGCTCCAAATATCCAGGTAATAGGTGGCACGTTGTACGACGTGGGTGCCTTCATTCTTCCGAATATCGAGCCGGTGCACCAGGTAAGGGAATACAGCATCCGGCGTTGCCCAGTCAAGATATAGCCGGACTATCCCGCCCATGAGCGCCTTCAGCGTAGTATCGGCGGTTAGAAGAGTCCATATATAGTTAATCAGGCTTCGCTCTAAATCAACTGTCATTAAAACCACTTCCTCGCAAAGATAGCTTTCACTTTATCCTGGGCCTTCTCAAAACTCGGCTTCAGCCAGGGTCGCGGAGCCATCGTCGAGTCACCCTTCTCGAGCCTCGCGCCGTATGACAGGGGAGTCCCAACTACGCCATCCAGCGTCGGGCCTGTGCTCTCGATAACACCCCGGACTGATTGCCTCAGTCCACTGGTAACCTGTGCCGGCGGTTCACCCGGAGCTGATGCTGTATATGTCTTTTGGGTACCAGGGACGAAATAAGTTCGACCGGAGCGCTGCCCGGATAGTGTCTCGAGAGTTACGGTTCGGACCTCGTTGACCGCCTCACTCATTCGGTTGATGGCGCCGTCATCAATGGCGCGCAGCACGTCGTCGGTTTTCCAGACTAGCTTAGTATTATCTGCCATTAGACTTCCTTCACCATGACCAGGGTTGTTTTATCGTCGAGGGTCTGGATGGGCCCGACCGGCTCCAGCGTCTTACTGCCCCAGAGCAGCCGGTTATCGCCAAGGCTTAGGCTAATGCTGCCCCGGAATATAACTTTGTGGGAAACTTGGCTCTGGAGCTGTTGGTATATGGCTATCGCCGCAGCACTCAATGGCACGACACGGCAGTGCCGGGTCTCCACAGGTGTCCAGGTAACCGTTTCCCCTGTCGAGGTCGCTGTCGTTGATCTGAGCTGCACTGTCACTCGATCTTTTAATATATTGGCCAAACTCATAGCACACTAACTCGCAGAGGATTCAATAACAGATTAGCTCCTGATTTCAAAACGCAAAGCGGGGTATCGTATGTCACCGCCCCGATGCCGGCGACACTCTCGGCCTTGACCAGATCTGTCCTATTCTCATAAAGATAGGCGACCATCATCAGAACTGCGGCCACCGCATCAGGTACTAACGCCTGAGTGGCCGCCCTGGTCGCGCCATATCCCGCAGTGTAAGTAACCACTATCTCATAATCTAATGGCCAGACGACGGAGTGATATAATCTGCCGATGGTAAGCCTCTCGCTCCAACTGGTGAGCGCATCACCGCCGGCGGTTATAGTATCTATGCTGACCACCGGCTGTTTATAGAGCCTGAGGACTTGCTTATTATCTCCTATGTGCGTCTCGACAATCTCACGCTGGACAAATGCCCTCCCTGTATAATCCTCTGCTTTCTTGGTGGCGGCATTGATTAGGTTCTCCAGTAGCTCATCATCATAGCTCTCAAAAGTGCCAGCTCCGGCAGCATAATCATAGTTGGCAGTTATACCATGGTTAAGAGGGGGAGCAGTTACAAAAGTAATATCTGCCCCGGTAATCGAGAAATGGGTCGTTTCGGTCTGAAGCACGTTATTAACATAGAGCTGAAGGCTGCCGCTAACCGGAGTATTATCGAGGTCGAAGGTTAAGTCGGCATCATCGCCCACGCCCACATACTCGGCGTCAATCCGGAGACTGGCCGCCGCATCGACACGAAGATGTGACTTTGCTTGCGTGAGTGAAACTAGGGCGATATCACTTAGAGCCATTTGCTTTCTCCTCTAACTCTCTAATTTTCTGTTTTAGTTCCTGAATCTGTCTATGCTGCCTATCTATTTTCATCTCAAATTGTTCCCGGTGTTATTTAGACTTTGAACTGCAGGTGCTTCTTGCCGGTCTTCGAGGTTTCCCGGTGTAGCGTTTTGCACTTAGAGCAACAGTATTGACCAGGGGGAATTACCGCCGGCGGTACTGCATCTTCCTTGTTCTCGCCTGGGGCCGTCATCTTGTTAGCGGCCGGGTTGAAGGACTTCCCGTCGAAGCCCATGGCTTTGCCATCCGCCACCCATCTATCGGCGGTTTCCTTGGGGATATTGACTCTGGCGCCCGGGCTGAAACACCCGACGCCTGGTAACGAAACTGTCTCCAGTATTCGCAAGATCATTTTAATGACCTCCCTGTTTTTTGTTTTGGAGAACCTAGAGGGGGCAGTCGCCCACCCCCTCCAGGAAAAAAGGAGGACACCCCCGCTCGAGGCGGGAGCTCCTGAGTTAGTGAGCTATCTGGAGCATGACGAAGGGTGCAGCCTGAGTCCCTCCAGCCGCTTCAGATATAACAAATCCGGCATACTGAGTCGTATCATTGTCCCCATCTGGGACTGCAAGATTAGTCGCAGTATTCAGGATGGGTTCTAGCGAGCCGTCGTGCCTAAAAATCAGCCCAGTGTTACCACCGACACCGACCAACGATTGCGGTGCAACCCAGCACGGACCTGACACCTGAAGCCATAGGCCTTGATTCACTGTCGCTACTACCGTTGGGATACCCATAACTGGTTGCGTTTTCTCGTTCCCCTGAACAACAGCGGAGTATGGACTGGCCATGCATTCGGCGTGGTCGGCTGTGATATCAACGGCCACCGGTATAGGAGAGTCCAACTGAAGCACCAGCGTGCCTCCCACTCCTGTAGCTATCGCATTGTTGCTGACTATGCCCCGAGTGAAGGAGTTCTCATCGTGCGGAAAAACTACGACCTCCCCACCTTTGAGTTCATCTTCAGCAATTTCAGTACCTGTAGCTATAGTGAGAGATATTGATGTCGCTCCAAGTAGAGAACCCGCAGCAAGAGCCACCTGACCGACTTTCTGAGTCAAGGAATTCTTGGCTCCCTTGTCAGGATTGAGAGTATTCCCAGCTATAGCGTAGATGAACTCCTTATTACCGAGCCTCATATACGCTCCAGCGGGGTATGGAAGAGGCGCATCATCCGCCTCAAAGGGCACACCACCGGGTAAGTAGATTACGCCCTCTCCGACTTTGGGTAAGTGCATCCTGTGCATTTTTGCTGTCATATCTCACTTCCTTTGGGGCGGAATCAATTTCACCGCCCCGACTTATTTCGACTCTATTCGCTTACCTGCTACTAAGCCTTATCGGATAGTAAGCAGATCGCCTTCTTGGATGGTTTAATGGCGGAGCCACCGACGCGCTTCTTTATCTTGAAGCCTATAAGCCCGGCCTCGGCGTAGAGCTCGGCCAGCCTCTGAAGGGTAGTGCCAGCGCGGTCAAGGATGCGGTAGCCCTGTTTGAAGTCGCCGAAGGCGGCTACCACTGCGACAACTCCGGCATAGGCTGCCAGGTCTTCCTGGACATGGATCGGGTAGCCCAGGAACGAGTTGGGCACACCAGCCACCAGGCTCGGCTGCCAGAGGAACGGCCCTTTAAAGTTGGCGTCGGTCGCTGATCGGAGCTCCCTCAGTGCCAGCTCGGTGGCGGACTTGACCAGGAACACGCCCTGCTTTCGGTACTGCTTGGGGCAGTCGTAAACCAGTTTCATGTAGTCTTCGAAGAGAGCAGTATTCGAGGTCGTAACGGAGCGGGTTGCGGCCAGGATAGTGGCGTTGACGGTGAAGCCTTCCGGTTCCTCGCTGTCATGGCCGGCGCCAACGGAGAAAGCTGTCTCTTCAGCCTCGGCGATCGCCCGGGCGAAGGATTCGCTCAACAGGGCTCTGAGGTTGAAGTCGCTGTCATCCAGTTCGTCCTCACCTATCTTGGCCAGGCCATACAGATCCTCGACGTACTGGTAAGTCGGCACTCCGGGGGTCATGTCCGACTCAGTGATGTCGGCGCCGGTTTCGAGTTTACCCCATCCGACGGTTACCTCGCCGATGCTCTTCAGCTTCACCCTGTCCTTTTTAGTGGGGCGGACGGTGCAAAGGGGCCGCAGTATATTGATCTTCGGCAGGGTGCGTTCGATATCCGCATCCATTTCGGGCTCGATTAGGTACTGCCCGGTAGCGTCTTCGACCAGGGCTTTGCGCTCGGCCGGCTCTAGCGCGGCTTTGCCGCCTCTTATCCAGTTGTAAAAGGCCTTCGAGCGGGCCGCCTCTTCCTCGGTCTTGGCCTCGGCCGGGGTCTGTAAGGCGGGAGCCGGTAGTGCCGTTCTCTGGAGCTTGACCTCCAGCTCGTCAATGCGCTCATTGAGCGTACTGATAACGGTCTTCTCTTCGGCCGACGGTGAGCCAATCAAAGCGATGGCCGCGTCCTGGCGTTCGACCGCCTTGTGCAGTTCTTCGACTGCACTCTGTATCATGTCTGCCAGTTCCTTTGGGGTCATGTTAATACCTCCGGGATTATTTTCTCATTTGGTCGAGTATAGCTTCGATGCGCCTTTCGGCTTGCTTGACATCAAAGCCATCATTTTCTGCCTTCAGTGTGCCAACCAATGCTTCCAGTTTGGCGGCTTCGTCGGCTACTATCTCGGAGAGCTGAGTGGCTTTCGCCGGCTCCTCTTCCTCTTCGACAGCGGCCAGAAGTGCCTGGAGGACATCAAAGGCCTTTTTGACCTTCTCGAGGCTCGCGGCACTGAGTACACGCCCGGCCTTTACGCCGGTGATAACAGCTTCAGGATTAGCGGCGAAGATGACAGGCGAAACATCATAGAGTTTAAGTTCCTGCAGGTGCCTGATCCCCTCGGTTCTGGTTTGCTTTATCGTATCGTAGCCGATACTCATTTCGGTGATGACACCATCTTTCATTAAGCTGAGAACTTCCCGGGCCCGCTGTACGCCCAGGCTGAGCTTGGCCTTAACCAGCAGCCCGATGTCATCTTCCCCCAACTCTTCGGGCTTGCCGATCGGATCCATCCAGGAATGGTTGAAGAGCACTTTGACTCGATTTCCCCGCTCTTTCAGGGTCTTCTTAAATGCCCCCTTGTCGATGATATCGCCGTAACTATCCGGGACATCGCTGAAGGTAGCGGCGTATCCGGTAAAGATTCCCTCGGCTTCGTCCAGCTCCTTAATCTCAAATGGCACTGTTTTGATTTCCCTGTCCATGCTCACACCTCGATTTTGATATATTTTGCCAGGTAACTGTTTACCCATGTCCATGCCAGGCTTGTGGGCAAGTTCAATATAAAACAGGTTTCCAAGATAACCTCGCAACCCTGTATCATTTCTTCATAATTAACGATGCGGATAACATTATCGCCAGTGTACATGACTCACTTCCCTGTCTTAAATGTCAGCACACAACGGCACATCGGCTCATTGGGGGAGTCCAGGCCGTTGCTGAAGAGATCGTCAAGCTTCTGATCTTCGCCGTCCATGGCGATGTGCTCGTCCCGGACTCGGTCGTCTCTGCTGGTCAGCCAGGTCTTAATCCTCACCACCTTTGACTGCTTGGCGGCTTCCAGGCTGCCGTATGAGCTGGCCTTCGTCACCTCAGTCCTGGCCACTCGCATGGCCTTAAACTCTGATCGGTCAAGGTAGAAGGAACGCAGGTTCTGGGCTATCGTCGTGGTTGGCCGATTGGCCTCGACGCCGGCCAGGATAACACGCCTCACGTCGAGCAAGTCCGTTTCGCCCATGGTCACCACGTCCTCGGCGCCATGCTGAGCGATCCACTTTCGGATGGCCGGGGTCGTAGGGTCAAATATCCACTTTACTTCGCCCGGACCGGCAGACTTCTCAGCTCCCAGATCGTCGGCGGTGTCGCTTCCAAAGTCGTCTATAATCGTGGTTAAGACTGCGGTCATCATCTTTTCCCAGTCGGACCGGCCGGCTGCTATAGCTTTAGTGGCCGCTGCTAGTAGCTTGTCCGGGGCCTTGCCTTTGATGGCCTTGTCTACATCGACGCCCTGGGCTTTATAGAGCGGCAGAAATTTCTTCTGAACGACGCCCCACCAGGCAACCCGGCGAGTGTCCACGCGCTTCCAGTGAATGGTCTTCTGCTCTTCAGTCGAGAGGTTAAGTGTTTTGGTTGACATCTTCTCGGCTTCCTCTTCCCGGGCCGGTGAGTTTGTCGGCACCAGCATCATAGGCAAGTAGCCCACGTCCCACCCCGGGAACTCTTCAAAGCCCATTTCCAAGCGCTCGTTGATCTGCTGGAATGGTACGCCCATCGCCCAGAGTCCCTTCCCATGTTCGACTTTCTTGCCAAAGTCTTCCCTGAGAGCGGCGACCTTCGAAGTGTCGTAAGCTATGATAATGTCGCCGTACAACGGCGCAATCTTCAGGTTTAGGGTAGACTTGTCATCGTCCAGCAAGGGGATGACAACGTCCTCATAAAGGGCTTTCCTGGCCTCTGCCATATTGTTATAACTGGACTGCTCGAGGTCCCCCAGGAATATAGGGCTAATTCCGAACGCCGCGGCGACGTCCCTTTTGTTTTGTAGGCGCGAGGCTATAAAATCCATTTCAACCGGGGTCATCGACATCTGGTTCCACTTGGCTCCAGCGCCCAGTACCCACGGCTCCCGCTTCTTTTGCTTGGCCAGGTAATTCTCGCGGATCTGGCGCCGGGCTTCCTCGAATTGCTCGGGAGTTAGTGGCACCTCATGGCTAAATACTCCGTCGGGTGTCGCCCTGTTTTGCATGGAGATTTTCTGCGTGTCCTGGGCCTCGTTATCGGTGTCGACGGTGCGAGCTGCTGCCAGTAATGGCGATGTTCCCCAGTGAAGATTACCCGGGTCCATCTGCATGAAGTGGAGGAACTGATCGGGCGGAAACAACTTCCAGAGGCCGTCGTAGCTTGTGACCTCCCACCCCTTCAGCCATTCGCCTGGTTGATCTGAGGGAACCGGCCTTACCAGGTCGGGCATCACCGGCCATAACTCCTTTACCTGTCGGCCGACGATTATCGGCATCTGGAGGGCGTTACCGGCCAGCAAAAGGTGGGCAATCTTTAGCTCCTGTAAGTCCTGGCCAGAGAACTCAGGGCAGGGATTCTTCAATACTTTAGTGAGCTGATGGTCGGGGATCTCCTCGCCGTTCTTGTCCGTTACAATCCAGGGGATAGCTGACGCTGCCTGGACGATGGTTCGGACGGCTCGGAATACATACACCGACATCTTGTAGCCTTCCCGGGTCGCTCTATGAACTGTCATGTCACTATAGACAGGCACTCCGGCCGGGCGTGTAGATATGACATGGTAAGGGTTGGGGTTATCTGCCTTTCGGACTTTGGGAAGGACGGCCAGAGCAATCCTCTCTCTTAAAGCTTCAAACATGATTATCTCCTAACCCGGGTTATCGTAACGCGGTCGCCGTATAGGCCTTGGCGGCGTCTCTCTTTCCGATTCATGAGGATGGCCTTGTCTCCCCCGACTCTCACCTGCATGGTCGGCGATAGCTTGATATTCTTCGGTACCTCTACCGGGGGCTTGCCCACAATGAGTATCTTCATATTCACCCTACCATAAAGTCTAATCCCTGATCCTCCAGCATGAGCTCTGTTATCGCCCAGACGAGGGCATCGAGCCTGTCCGGTGAAGTATCGCCAGGCACCCATTCGCAGTTATGCACCAAAAAGCCGCCCGCAAAATATTCATGCTCGGCGGCTACCTGTAAATCCCAGACTCTAATTGGGTCAGCTTTTTGGATGCTTACGATGGTATCGCTTATAACATTTACGGGAGCAGAAATTACCGTGTGTTGAGCGTCTAATAAAGACTGTCTCACATTCAAGACAGGCCATCTCAACTCCATTGCGCTTCTTCCAATTCTCTCGCATCTGCTCACTGCGTTGCTCGAAGGTGAGGTTGGCAATGCCTTGGCGAGGGTGGAACTGACAATGCATCTCTCTGGTAACAAGTTCAAGGTTTGAAAGCTGGTTATTACTTCGGTCACCATCCTTGTGATGTATTTCCCAACCTCCTGCGATAGACCCATTAGCCGATTCCCACACTGCTCTATGCAATAATCCCCGACCGCGAGAACGGCTTGCTTCCCAGTAGCCTCTATTCCCCAAGAAATAATTGATTCCCTCGAATTCAACATAAGGGCGTTTAATCGGGATAGGCATAATACCTTATCTCCTAATCTTAACTCACTGGCTTCAATCCAATCTCCACACTGATTGGCGAACGGGTGATTGCCAGTTGCCCTTATATTATACCCTAAACGGGAACCCAATAGCAAGGTGCCCTTAAAACCATTACACCTTAACCCTTCTACTGGTCTGAGCCCACGGCGAGTCCAAACCAACTCACCAACCTTCAGCGTCTCTATAGGCTTTCCACCATTTGCTGTTGCTACTAGTGTTCCCTCAGTCAAACAGAGCTGGTCTTCCAGATCCGGGAAGGTTCCGACGTGGTGTATTCGGTCTTGCTCATAGAGGGCGGACACTGGCTCGGCCCGGGTCTGCTTACCTCGACTAGCGTGGACTGCCTTAAACGGTACCTTGGAGTCGACCGTCCGTATAGTAAAGCCCACCATATCGCCGCCGTTATTGACCTCTCCGATAATCCGGTCGGCCTTGTGTTTATAGTAGCCAGTTATAGCGGCTTTGGCCCAGGCGCCAGGGCTTCCCCGGATAGTTAGATCGTCCAGAATATAGCCATGCTCCAGGCCGTCGATCACCGCCATGCCGGCGACGATGATTCCAGTTTCGGCGCTGGTATCGGTGTCGGTAGCCTCGGGATCTATCCCAACGACTATTCGTTTCAGCTCCGGGTGTTTTGTGAGTCTGAGTTTCTCGATCGCTGCCCTATTCCAAAGGGCGTTAGGGTTATCGTCGAGTATCTTACCTTCAAGCTCTTGCTGGCCGAGCCTAGTTCCCTGATATTTCTTGATGATAAAGCCCAAGAAGTCGGGGGCCAGGTTCGCTTTATTCTCTAAGGTGTGTCCCCGGGTGACCGCCACCCTGCCGCCCGGATTATCCTCGGTTCGCTCGTCTGCCACCAGCTCCTTGATGGCCTTAATCGGCCTCGGCGTGGTGGTGACAATGGCCTGGGGTTTCTCGCCTATCCTGAGGCCAAGCATGAGGTTGCTCCAGGTCTCTTCCGGGTATTTGAATTTGGCCAGCTCGTCTACCCATGCCTTGGCATGCTGTGGGCCTCTGAGCTGATCTGGCTCGTCTCCTGAGTAGATTATACCCAACACCCCATTCGGCCAGATCAGCCGCCTCTTAGATGGCTCATAAGCTGGCCGGAATATAGGGTTGCCGATGTTAAGGATTGCCGACTCGCCCACCTCGATCATGGTGTCCCGGACATCTGCCTTGGTTTTGCCTACCAAGGCGATCGGGCTAAACCCTGCCTTTGCCCATGAGCTAACCAATTCGGCGCCGGTGCGAGTCTTACCGCCTCCCCGGCCGCAAAGCGTTAGCCAGATATACCAGTCCCAGGGGGGCGGGAGCTGCTTGTCCCGGGCCCGGTATGGCCAGTCATATAGAAGCTCCTCTAGTACCTCGTCACTCAGCCGGGCCAGTACCTTCTCCCGCTCCGACTCTGGCAGCGTGGCGAGCGAGCTCAGCAAGCAGCTGTCCTCTGGCGTCATGTTCCACCTTTATCGGGCCGCCGCCTTCGCCGGCCAGTTGTATATTCCGTTTGTCCGACCATCGTTTCGGATCCCGGTTATAGAGCCATACCTGGATGGCCGTCACATTGCCAGAGGTGGCCGCTTCATGGAGAGCGTTTTGTACCTTGCCGGTGGCGTCACCCTCGGCGCAGGATATGGCCTCGGCAAAATCCTTGTCTGCTTTCGCATGGTCACATACTGTCGCCCGGCTGATGCCGACCAACGTCGCGGCGTGTCCTCGGGTGTGGCCACTGGCGATATGCTCGAGGTATTCAGCCTTTTTAATGTCGTCGAATTTGTAAGGTTTGATAGCGTCGGGGGCTTCGGTGTTAGCAGCTGGTCCCGGCGCGTTACCCGGGGCGGCTGTTTTGTTATTGGGGGCAGGTTTCCCGGTCTTCGATATGACAGCTCCCCAGTACAGCTGATTCGGGCCCCTGTTGTTTTTCGTTATGTAAAGTATCTTATAGGGTTTGATATATTCAGTAAACCAGGGGACCAACGTCCTGTTAAAATAGAAGTGATAGACGGCTCGCCGTTCGGCCGATTTGGTGAGGTGGTGTTTAGCTCCGTCCGGGCTTCTGTAGTGCCCAGTCCGGTTGATCGCCTGTTTTTGGCCATCGGTGAAGATAACCGCGCAATGAGAGCCGATTCTAGCCCCCTTCCAGAACGCTCGGAAGGAATCGTAAGGGTAGCTATAGGCGTCGAGGTCAGCGACCGCGAAGGTGGCTGTCTTCTTATTAAACGGGAATAGGTCGCAGTCGGCTTTGATGATCGTAGCATCTGGTAGCCGGGATTGTGCCTTGTCGACCATGTCCTGGTTTATGTCCGCGCCGAAGATTTTTTTTCCGGTGTATAGCTCTACCGCTATATCTCCCTCACCAATAAAGGGAACGTAGACAGCGCCCCGGAGGTGGCCGGCTCGCTCGATCAAGTCACGCCTGAGTTTTAATTTCCTGTGTATATCAACGTGCTGTTTTTGTTCTGAGCTTGTCATTAGATTGACCTCTCGCTATAGCCCGGGACGGCTGCCGTTGTCCCGGGCTGTGGTGAATTGTCAAGATAAGGCTATTCTATTCGCGCGCCGTGGCCGCTTAGGCGGCCGCCGGCAAGATACAGTTCCGCGGCCTCCGGTCTTTCCAGGTGCTTTCAGGTAAGCTGTTAAATCGACTGCAAGGACTTGCTATGTAATTTGTCACAGAGTGAAGTCCACGCCGTAAAACGACAGCGATTGCGACAAGGCTAGCGCCCAGGATAACCAATAGAAGCATAGGGCTGGTGGCCGGAGCCGGTGTACCGTCTGTTATGAACCATGCCCCACTCTGTGGGGTGGCGGCAGGGAGGTCGATCGCGGCCGTAGTCGCTACCTCTCCGTTAGTGCCGATGGCGGCCAGGGGCGTCATCCCCGGCAAGGCCAGGAACGCCAGAGCCATTATCAGCACAACCGCCAGGACTCCCATAATGAACTTGGTTTTCACACTAAACACCTCCTTAAATTATTAGAGCCCGGGGTGTGATTCCCGGGCTCCGTTGGGCTCTCTTATATAGCTATAAGCCATTATAGGCTACACCATCCCGGGGCGTTTGTCAATACCCTACACAAAAAAAGAGGGGCAACCGCCCTTTCGTCGGACGGCTGCCCCTAATTTCGTGCCTAAATCAAGTTCGTGTCTAAGCGGGTAAACTAGGCGTGGTTTTTGTTACCCCCCAGATGATGGCGTTTACCTTGCCGTCCCGCATGATGGTGATGGTATTATTCCTCTGCTCGAATTCGTCTTCCGTGGGAGCAACTGTTCCCTTGATAGTTCCAACGTGCTGCCCACCTGATGACAGGGTCACCGCCGGCACACCATTGAAGTCAATGGCTTCGTATTTCAAGTCCATCACTTCCTCCTTTCTTAAATCATTACCTGCTGCTTGTTTCTCTTAGCCGATAGCTCGCAGTATTCCTCGAATAACTCAAAACCAATAGCCTTTCGGTTTAGTTTCTTGGCTACCCATAAGGTTGTACCGCTACCGGAGAACGGGTCAAGGACTACACTTGGCACTTTATCAGCATTACATTTGCAGGTGGGTTGCCAGCCTAACGTTTGAACACTAACTGTCGGTCCTAAACGGATATCGGATCCTGCTCGTTTTCTATCGCCATCACTAGCCACAGCATCACCGTACTTACCGATAGACTTAACATCTTGTGGGGTTTTACCCTGCTTACCCCAGTAACTTTCATTAGATCTCGAGACTTTTGTCACCCTCTCCCATGGCGCCCCGCACTTACTACAACACCCTACCTCCGGCGTGGCTGCCTTAATACAGGTCTCGGGTAGCTTCTCTGGAAATACGGCAAAGTGAGCTTCGGGATATGGCTGTGTAGGAAACTCCCATACTGAGCGGATGTTAGCACCACCTGACAGGTCCCGGGTAAAACCAACAGGCCTGTCAGGGTTAGAAGTTGTTACCCGGCTACCATCTGCCCTATCAATACTTGACTGTTTATACCCCATCCTCACCGCATCAGCATCCCAGTAATACTTGGCTGATTTGGTAAGCATCAGGACGTGTTCGTGTGAGTTAGTCGGCCTGTCGGTTACACTCTCCGGCATCGGATTAGGTTTACTCCAGATAATGTCAGACCTCACCCACCAGCCATCGGATTGTGCCGCTATCGCTACCCTGAATGGTATGAGGCAGAGGTCTTTGGGTTTGAGGCCGGGCGGGACTTTGCTCCCCTTAGTATTCCCGACATCACGCCATTTAGTATCAGTTACTTGATATGACCTATTGGCAGCGTAACTATCCCCGATATTCCAGAACACCACACCATCCTTCCGTAGCACTCGCCGAATCTCTCTCAATATCTGGATAGTATGGTCACAATACAATTCTGGTGTCGGCTCTAACCCGTAAGCACCCTTCCAAGCACCACAGAGAGAACAGAGCCTCCGGCTGGCTGTAAAGTTCTTTTTCCCACGATGGGGTCTTGCAAACTCAGGATCACCCTGCACATAATTCATTGACACACTATCTTCTATCCACTGATGCTCACAATGATTATCCCCCCATACCAAGTCCTGCTCACCCTCGTATTTCCGCAATCCCCAGTAAGGCGGCGAGGTCACCACCATCTGCACACTCTCGTCGGGCAAGTCGTTATCTAGGAAATTCCCGCAGTATTGAGTGACGTGATTATCTTGGTATGTCTTCATTTCCTCTTCCGCGATTGCTTGTCCAGGAGCCGACGGACTATGCCGTCAAAGGTGTCTCCCTTCAGTCCCAGGGCTTCCAGTCGTTCCTTGGTTTCCCTGCTGACCTGGATCGACGTTTTGCTGACTTCGCTCATTTGGTCACCTCCTTTACTTGGCATTACATAAGCCTCTTCAGGTCGTTTTTGATGTAGTAATTGCAGTGGAGTTTACAGAGTAGGTCGACGGCCTCTCTGCCGAATTTGCCCCAGTCGATGTCATTGACCTGGCTCCGGTAGGGCTCCGGCAGTTTCTCCGGGTAATTCAATTTGCCCACTTTGAAGAGGTCGACATAGTTGTAGATCTGGCGGATAATATCCAGGGACTGGGCCGGGTCTAGCACCGGCTCGAGGCTCACCCAGGTGTCGAAGCCGCGGCTGTGAGCTTCTATGAGTGTCCGTATTCGTTCCGCCGGGGTGGCTGCTTTGGGCTCCCAATCGAGGGACTGTTTCTCGTCCAGGAATGTCATGGTTGTGGCGAACTGGTCACCGGGCCAGTATAGGTCAAAATCGGCCTGGGCCCGGGTCCCGCCTTTGGTCAAGACCGTGACAAGGAATCCGCTGGCGTGAAGTATCTCTATGGCCTGGCCAGCCAGGTGATAGTCGTCGTCGAGAGGCTGGTAAGGGTCGCAGGTAAAGCAAAGTAGCACCTGGCCGATGGCGCCGGCTTGGGCGGCTTTGGGAGCGTCCACTTTCAGCCTATCGAGGATCCCCGGACGTGGGATTGCGTTACTGAAATCTGTCGGGTTTTGCCAGGTAGCGGCGGCGGCATAGCAGTATCGGCAGCCGTGGTTACAGCCCTTGTATAGGTTGACTGCCAGGGGCGCATATTCGAGCGCCTTTCCGGTCGGTTCGTAGATGACAAGACCTTTTTTTAGCATGGTTTTTGTGCCTCCTTTCTATTATTATTATAGCCGCTTTGGTCGCCAATGTCAAGGGTTAGGCCGGCAGGAACGTGAGCTGCTTGGGGCTATGTCTGAGGTAGTCGAGGCTCGGCTCCCAGGTCAGGGTATATTCGGCCTTGCTGTTTTGGCAGTAGCGGTCCCGGATGATATACTCGACCGACTCGACAATGCAGTCTTTTAGGCTATCGTATCGGTTTAGGTCGCCGTTCATAAAATGGCTCCGGTACCCGGTCTCGGTCAGCAGGGTAGGCTCCCCTCTAAACTCCAGGTGGGGGCCGCCGATGTTATAATCTACCTTGCAGGTTATGGCCACGTTGTTAAGGTAGAACGTGAGCTCTTCACCGTCGAAAGTCTTGGTGTAGCCCGGCCCAGTCAGGCCTTTGGCCTTGTTCTCGTCCCACTTCTTTCGATACTCTTCTTGCCTGGTTTTTGCCTTCTTGTCTAGCATAGTGCCGCCACCCTCTTCTGGCAGAGGCTCTTCTTAAACCGGCCGACCAGCTTGTAAAGTAGGTCGATTTGCTCCTGGGTGATATCCAGCTTCTCGGCGATGGCCTGGGCGGATATACCCGGGTTGTCCATCTCCAGCTTGTTTATCTCTTGAAGAGCTTGGCAAGCCCTGTCCATGGCGCTCTGTATCTTGGCTCTGGCCTTGACCTCGACATCGGATAGCCGCGGCTCGTCGAGGAACATATCGACCTGGTTCTCGCCGGCGTAGACCTTCTCGCTGAGGGCCTGGCATTCGGCCACATTCAGCTTGGTGGATTGCATGGTCTGAAGGACGGTCATCTGGCCATTGTTTGTCAGCTTGCTCATTGATATGGCCACGACCATGGACATCTGCTCGGTCTTGACAAGGTGCTGGACTTCCGGCCGACACTTCTCCAGGTTAAGCATCCAGCTGATGATGTTCTTGGGCTTGCCGACCACCATGGCCAGCTCATCGACGGTGTGGCCGGCATCGAGATATGAGCGGTATGCGCCGACCAGTTCC
>Ga0307928_10000290_pt1 | contig 37246 bp, 45 predicted proteins | sample AceLakmetagen232_FD_201815 | JGI IMG/M metagenome (GOLD analysis project Ga0307928, IMG submission 201815) | Saline water microbial communities from Ace Lake, Antarctica - #232 | ecosystem: Environmental > Aquatic > Non-marine Saline and Alkaline > Saline | place: Antarctica: Ace Lake... | reverse complement strand
TATGTTCATTATATTCATTTATGTAAAAAATCTTTAAATTCTTTTATTTTAGTTTTTGATTCCATTGTAAAATATTCAATCATTATTCCAACAATTTCTCCCTTTTTTGTGACATAACAAGCATAACCATCATTTACTTGAAGTAATCTGGCACCCATTGGAATCGGATTCCTACTAACAAATAAAGTATCTGTATCTTTATGATAATCAATTGTCCACTTTTTTAGTTCTTTTTTCATTTAATTTAAGCCACAATTTAGCTACTACTATTTTTGGTGTTTTGCCTTCTGATGTAACAATAAATCTACCGTCTTCTTGATTATGCCCACCAGTACACCAACCCTTAGAATCTCTACACAGCTCCTTAAATCCATCCCCACACGCTTCTATGAGTTCTGATAGGGTGGGGGTCCGAACAATCTCTTGTATATTTATTTTGCTTGGCTCATTATCTTCTGTCCAAACTCTTTCATTTGATTCGGGATAAGGATAAAATGTTGCTCCAGTAAATAATTCTCCACTCTTTGGAAACCCAGCATCTTTTAATTTTTTTGCTAATTTATAGTTCATCTTATTTTATAGATAATATATTGTTAATCCATTTCTTTGTATTAGGATGAAGTTTTATATTATCTTTATTTTCTTTATACCATTTTCTAATTTCTTTATTTTTCCCTTTTCCTCCTTGAGCTCTATTAGCTCCTCTCCAGTCACATAACATTTCTAATCTATATTTATTCGACATTTCAAATATATGCGTTACGCCATTGTCTCCTAATAATATCCACCATTGCCAATGATGTTTGTTCCTTTTTTGATGAGATAACCAAGCAAATTCAAATTTTGTTTCGTCATCAAGATAAATCGGTTTATGTGGATCATTAATATTCCTATTATAAAAGAAATTAGCATAAGGAAAAAATTCACTTGGATAAAACTTACTTAAATCATGAACAATTCCTCTCCAGTATAAACCAACTTTAAAGCATTCAATCATTACAAACCACTTATGTTTAATAAGATATCTTAGATATTTAAAGTATTTCATTATAAAAACTTTTCTATATATTTTAATGGTTCTTTTTCTAATACCATTTGTTGAAGATGATATTGCCAAGCATCTGTTTTATATTCTATAATCTTTTTTAATTTATTTCCACAATCACTACAATATTTTGGGTTATAAAATTCGTCAATAAAATTAAAACTATTACCACATACATTACAAGTAAGTTTATAATGTGCCATTTCTTTCTTCCAAAATGCTTTAGCAAAGTAGTGAGAGAAAATAATAAATTTATAAGTATCTTCTACATCTAAACAGATACCAGTATCGTCAAAAAAACAATTAGATTCTTTTTCATAATACCATTCTGTTTTAAAACTATTACTTTGTGCTTTTTCTATCGCTTTTTGTAAGATTTGTTTGTCAGTCATATACGTACATTATCATATACACATTTTTTGTCAATAGAAATGTTTGACCCTTTTTGTGGATAACCATTATTATGTAAATGCACTCTGGTGCATAGCTAAACTATGCCTTGGTATAATTTTCTTACAAATAAGAATAAACCAAATAAAATAAAGAAAGAGCAGAATGAGTCTGGTAAAGAAAGACGTGTTTTGACAATCAATGAATTTGTTAACGAGCTTGGATTAGCTCGACCTGGGGTTATCGGATCGTATAATGAAGAAGAGAATCCAGATGACTTAGGACCAGAAACATATATTTCAATGCAGAACAATGATGGACAAGTTCAAGCAATCGTTAGATTGCTTTCTTTGCCTATCCAATCGACACCAATTTCTATTATTCCAGCTAAGAATGACAAAGGCGAAAAAGACTTTATTGAAACTGTTTTTATGAAACCTGAATTTATGGGTGGGATGAGTACTCCATTACCATTTATTCTTTCTGACATGACAAGAGCAATATTTGAAGGATTTAGATTATATGAGAAAGTTGCTCATGTTATAGAAGAAGGAGATTATAAAGGAAAGATAGGTTGGAGAAAACTAGCTCCTCGTGATGCTATAACAGTTGCATTAAGGGCAGATGATAGAGGTGGTTTTATGGGAGCTCATCAAAGATGTGTTTTTGGAGATACGACAGTTAATGTAGATATTCCTGCAGAAAAATGTATTTTATATACATTCCAAAAAGAAAAACATTGGCTTTATGGTGAATCTATATTAAAAGCAGCTTATTATCATTACGATAAGAAACATAAACTTTATTATATTGCACATAAAAAAGCAGAAGTAGAAGCATTAGGATTAAAGGTATTAAAAATCAATCAAAGTTTAACATCAGCAGAAAGAGAATCTGCAGAAAGTGTTGTAGATAGTATTGGAATTAATTCTAGAATTACATTGCCACCTGGCATTGAATTGGAAATTGATCGTTCTACTGGTGGTTTAGATATTATGCCATTAATTAATCATCATGACAATCAAATGGCACTCTCGGCCTTGACCCAAATCGTTTCTCAGATAAAATATGCATATCCGTATGGAAAAGGAACAGAACAGTCTAAATATTTAAGTTTATCAATACATGCCATTATGAGACAAATGGAAAATACCTTAAATACTTATGCTGTTGCTCCTTTGATTGATTGGAACTTTGGAAGTGGAGCATATCCACAAATAAAACTACAAGATTTAACAGATGAAGTTCAAATACTTCTGTCTCATATTTTCGATCAAATCATCAAGAGAAAAGAAACTCCTATATCAGAAGAATTTGTTGAAGAAGTAACACAAAAGATTTCTCAAAAAATGGGATTAGAAATAACTAATACTAAATCTAAAGAACAAAAAGAACCTAAGGAGATTAAAGAACCGAAAGAGCCAAAAGTGGATAACAAAGAAGATAAAAAAGACAGTAAGGAAAAGAATAAAGACAAAGAAGTTAATAAAGCATTGAAAGCATTCGAAGAAGGAAAGATTCAAGCAGCTAATAGTTTAGGAATTTCTGCACCTTCAACGCCAAAAAAAATAAGAAATAAAATATTAAAATTAAATGATGTTCCAAATGTTAAAAAGAAATGCTTTGACATGGGTTATCAATATATTTATGGCAAAAAATAAAGAAGGAAGTATTGAATGTAAATATTGTGGAACTAAAAACAAAAAAGGAAGAGCTTATTGTTGGAAATGTGGAAAACCATTAATTCCAATAGTATATCAAGACAATTAAAAATATGACAAAAGACAATGGTATACAAAAAAGAATTAGAGATTTAGAAGTTCATAAAGGCAAAATGGAGCTTTCAATTGAAAATATTGAAGAAAACATAAAAGACATTAAAGAGAATCATCTACATAGTATATATAAGAAATTAGAATCTATTGAAAAAAAGATGTATCAAAGACCTGGATGGTTTTTAACCATTTTAGTTTCAATTTTATCTATTTGTATAACATTTATCTTAACAACAAATTTTATCAAATAAAAAGGAAAGTCAATTATGCCTAAAGCATTTATATTAAAATTCTTTTATGAAAAAGTTAAATCTAGGCACAAAAAAATGTTTTCAGTGTGGCGAAACAATTCAATTAAAAATTAAACGGGATTTATGGAGAAAGAAATTTTGTTGTAGAAGTTGTTCAACTAAATATTATATTAAAAACAAGATAATAGTTAATCCATGGAAAAATCCAGAAATAGCAAGAAAGATGAAAAAGAACATGAAGAAACCACATAGAATTACAGATAAACTTCTTAAGGCACAAGAAACAAGAGGATTTAAAAGGCGAAAGTCATGGATGTGGTATGTAGAAAACAAAAAGACAATAAAGTTTCATCAGAGTCAAGATTGGAGAGATAAGGCAAAAGAAATTTATAAACGAGACGATTATATTTGTCAAGAATGTAAAATAACAGCTAATGAATTGAGGAAAAATAAACATAAACTTAATTGTCATCATATTGTTCCAATAAATAAAAATGGAGATATGTTTAATAATAAAAATCTAATCACTCTTTGCGAGGAGTGTCATTCAAGAAGACATCCTGAATTGCATTTCTTTAAAAAGAACTAAAAACATTCCTAAAGCATTCGAAAAATGTGTTCGTGAGAAAGGACGAGTTAGAAGAATATCTGGTCCTAGTAAAAGATGGAAATTAAAAAAAGGTGAATATGTGAATATTTGTTGGGATAAAGATAATATTCCTTATCGTGGTGAAACTCATAAAAAGAAGAAAAAAACAGAAAAACTTATAACACCATCTGATATTCCCAAGCTACTTAAACCTGGTATGAAAGTAATTGATCCAATGAAAAAGAAACCTAAAAAAAAGAAATCAGTTAAAAAGAATATTTTAAATAATGAATCATTAGAACTGGAATATATTACATTTAAGTCATTAAAAAAGATAGATGACAGATCCTTGATTATTACACATCATTATTTACATAGATTATGGAAGAATAAAAAAATGGACAAAATGACCATTAAAAGCATTGTTATTTCACACATACGGACAATTAATGAATTAAAAAATAGGAAAATAAGACATAATAAAATAGATGTATTAGATTTGGATTAAAACAAATATTTGACCTTATCTAAAAACATATATTTAATTGCATAGCGAGGGAGACGCTTCTAAAAATTATGAAAATAATCGAATTCAGTTTTGATGCTGATGTTGTCAAAACTTATCACAAAATAAAAAAAGATAGAAAAATAAAAGAAGGCGATTTTATTATTGAAGGATATGTTATGACATCTGACATTGATTCTCAATATACAATAATAACGAATGAAGCAATCAAGAAATCAAAAAACGATCTTCTAAAATATTCAACTGTTTTATTTAATCATGATATGGATCGTCCAATTGGGAAAGTATTGGAAACTGATTTTGACAAGAAAGGACTTTGGATTAAAATGAAATTATCGGAATCTGAGACAGAGATACAAAAAAAAGTACAAGAAGGTATTATCTCTAAGTTCTCTATTAAAGGTCGAGTATTGAAGGAAGCTGCTGAAGACGAAAAGTCAGGAGAAGAATCAGATTCTGAAGAAAAGATTCCTTCAGGAAAAGAACATATTAGAAAAATAACAAGGATAGAGCTTTATGAAGCATCACTAGTTTCAGTCCCAGCAAATGTGGAAGCTAAAACTATTAATTGGTATATAGCGAAAGCTCTTGGTCCTATAAAAGTAGAAAAATCTAATAATAAAATTAAAAATACAATGATAAAACAAAAAGTGATTAAAAAGGTTCTGAAGAAGAAAGGAATGATTACAGAGCTTGAAGAATTAGCAGGTAAGCTTAAAAAAGAGGAAAGCAAAGGCGTTGTAAATAAAGCCATTGATGCATTGAAGAAAGCTAATAAATACAATTATAAGCATACAAAAAAAGTTCTTGGTTTATCGGATAAATCTGAAAATGTTTATGAATTTAATAGCACAGATGCCATTGAATTAGATGGAAATAAGTTCAGAAAACAAGTCCTTAAAACTGGCGAATGGTATCATTGGGATGCAAATGGTGGAATATTAACGATTGATAAAAATTCAGTTGATAGCCTTGTTAAGAATTTCAAAGAAAAAACTATTGAACATGTATATGTTCCATTGACACATACGAGCGATCCTATAAGAAATGCAGGAGAAGTTATTGATTTAATTCCAACAAAGAATGGATTAGATGCAATTTGTGAAATTAAAGATGACAAAGTATCTAAAAAGATTAGAGATGGTTTAATTAAATGTGTTTCTGTTAGTATTGATGAAAATTATATGAAAAAAGATACTGGTGAATATGTTGGTCCTACTCTATTACATACCGCATTGGTTGCTGAACCATACATTAAAGGAATGAGTGGATTTACAGAATTGTCAGATGAATTTAAGGATAAAAAAATTATTTCATTATCAGACACAGAACCAACAATGAATGATTTAGTTAGATTGTTTAAAAACAGTTTACTAGATAAATTCAAAGAAGAAGTATCTAAACTCAAGAAAGGGATAAAGAAGAAAAAGAAAATAAAGAAAGTTAAGAAAGAAGTTAAGAAAGAAGTCAAAAAAGAAGTTAATAAAAAGGAAATTAAAAAGGGAAAAATTATGAAAAAAGTAAAAATCATAAAAAAAGACAAGAAAGTTAAATCTTTAGAAGACAATGATTCTAAAGCGGTAGTCAGTAAGAAAAAAGTTGATCTTGCTGAAGCCGAAAGTGTATATCAAAAGTACTTAAGATTAGGGAAAGTAGTTCCTGCTCAAAAAGATGTTTTGATTTCACTCTTAACCTCTAATAATAAAATAAATCTTGGTGATGATCAGGTCGGAATCAAAAAGATGTTATTTTCATTATTAAAGAATCAGCCTAAAGTAGTTGATTTTAGTGAAAAGGGAACGCAAAAAGCTACAAAAAAGGTTAAAAAAGTTAATAAAGATGAGATGCCAAAAGATGTAAGTGAATTCTATGGCAATATGGGATTGGATAAAAAACAATCTACTGATGCTTGGAAGTTTGCGAAGAACTCATCTGAAAAGGCTGCCAAGGATAAATCAACTCTGTTTTAAGTTCTATTAAAGATAAAATAATATAAAAAATATGACTACACTTAGCGCAAATTTAGACACCAAAAGAAAAGATGGAGAAATCATCAATTACCCAGTTTTGGCTAGTACGACTATTTATAAAGGAGCATTAGTTGTTGATATAGGTACTGGATATGCTTCAGCAGGTGCTGATGCTGGTAGATATAGATTCCTTGGCATAGCTGTCGAGAAATCAGATAACTCTGGTAGTCTAGTCGATGGAGCTAAAAATGTTCGTTTATATAAGACTGGGACTTTTGTATTTTCAAAAGCATCAGCAGCACAAACTGACATTGGACAACTTATGTACATTCTAGACGATCAAACTGTTGGTAGTGCTAGCAGTTGTTCTATTCCAGCTGGATATGTCGTGGAAGTTCCAGACTCATCCCATGTAAGAATTGACATTGATATGATTGCAGATTCACTTGGGGCAGTTAGTCTTTCAATTAGTCCTTCAATCAGTCCATCAATCTCACCTTCAATCAGTCCATCAATCTCACCTTCAATCAGTCCATCACTTAGTCCATCAATCTCACCTTCAATCAGTCCATCAGTAAGTCCTTCAGTATCAATCTCGCCTTCAATCAGTCCATCAGTAAGTCCATCTACATAAGATAACAAGAGGTAATATATCTAAAAAGAAATAAAGATCATTGAATCTATTTATAAAAAAGACAAAAAGTCGAATCTTTAGAAGAGAATTCAGATGATTCTTTAGAAATTAAGTCTAAAGTTTAATTTGAAACTCGTTTTAAAGCGGTAGTTAGCAAGAAAGAAGTTGAGCTTGCTAAAGCCGAAAGGGTTTATTAAGAGTATCTATAAGATGTCTTAATATTATTCTTTACTTCTAAGTTTGAAATAAAATTTGGAGATGATCAGGTCGATATCAAAAGGATTTTAATTTTATTCTTAGAAAATCAGCAAAGGCTGAGAGAAATAAATCAACTATGTTAAAGTTCAATTAAAAATAATATAAAATAATATGACCGCACTTAGTGCAAATTTAGACACTGAGAGAAAAGATGGGGAGATAATTAGATATCCAGTTTTAGCTAGTGCAACTATTTACAAAGGAGCATTGGTCGTTGACTTGGATACTGGATATGCTTCAGCAGGCGATGACGCTTCTGGTGCTACTTTTCTTGGCGTAGCCGTTGAGAAAAAAGATAATTCAAGTGGCAGTGATGCAGACAAAGCTGTTAGAGTCAATAAGAAAGGTACTTATGTATTTTCTAAGGCTTCAGCAGTTCAAACAGATATTGGCGTAGCGATGTATATTTCAGATGACCAAACAGTTGCAACTAGTAGTAGTTATTCTATCCTTGCTGGATACTGCGTAGATGTCCCAGATTCAACCCATGTAAGAGTTAGAATTGATGCGGCAGTTAAATAATAAATAAATGATTACAAGAGGAGACATACCTAAATTATTAACCGCTGGAATGAAAACCGAATTTATGGGTGCATACGAAAAAGCTACTGCTGATTACGAAAAACTTGTTACTACTGTCCAATCTTCAAAGAGTGAGGAAACATATCCATGGTTAGGAGCCGTTCCTAAAATGAAAGAGTGGAAAGATGAAAGAACAGAAGAAAGCTTGAATGAATACTACTTCACAGTAACTAACTATAGTTGGGAAGGAACAGTTTCGGTTGATAGAGACGCCATTGAAGACGAACAATATGGACAAATCAAACTACGAGTTAGAGAACTTGCTACAGAAGCAAAAAGATTCTATGACGAAATGGTTTTTGGTTTAATTCTTCAAGGCGAAAATACGACTGGAACAGAAGGAACTATCTTTGAAAATAAAACAGTTGCCTGTTATGATTCCAAAGCATTCTTCGCAACAAACCATAGTGAAGGCGATTCAGGAACACAGTCAAACCTTGGAACAGCTACTTTAAGCGCAACAGATCTTCAAACTGCTATTACAGCAATGGTTAACTTCAAAGATGATAAGGGAAAGCCTATGGGCATTAGACCAAATGTTTTGGTTGTTGCTCCAGGACTAGAATGGGAAGCAAAAGAATTGCTTAATTCTACCTATTATCCAGAAGAAGGAACAACTACTGCTAAACTAGCTACAAACGTCTTAAGAGGTTCGCTTGACTTAGTTATCAGTCCTTACTTGACAGATGCAGATGCATGGTATCTTTTCGACACTACTCATGTTATGAAACCTATTATTCTTCAAATGAGAAGAACTCCTGAGTTCCGTGATTTAACATCTGGAACAGAATCAGCATTTCTACGAAAGAAATGGTATTACGGTGTTGACTGGAGAGGTTTTGTTGCTTGGGGTAACTGGAGAATGGGTTACGCATCTACTCCATAGAGTTTCTTAGTTAATAATTAATAAATAATCCTTGAGTTCCTTTATTATACGTTAACTTCAATTCTAAAAGTGAAGTTGTATAATAAAGGTGGAGAGATTTCAAGGTAAAATAAGTCCATGAGACAAGAAAACGAAAAACAAAAGAGTGAATTAGCAATAGGAATTCCTACGTTAGGTACTATTGATTATAGAGTTGTTAGTTCTTTGATGACATTGGGAATTCCAGAAAATACAAAAGTAATATGGCTACCTCGTGTAATGATAGATTTTGCCAGAAATCAAATTGTTAAAAAAGCAATAGAAGATAATGAATGCGAATATGTTTTAATGCTTGATGATGATATGACATTTCCTCCTGATACTTATTTTCGCTTAAAAGAACATAATAAAGACATTATTGGAGTATTAGCATATAAACGTAGAGGAGATTATTCTCCATGTGTATATACTAAAAGAGATGGTGGCTATTTCCCAATTATTCCAAATAAATTTTGTGAAGTTGATGCAATAGGTTCTTCTGTTTTATTAGTTAAGACAAAAGTTTTTAAAAAGATAAAATATCCATGGTTTGAAACATATTTTGATAAAAATGGTAAACATTGGTCAGTTGATATGGATTTTTCAATAAAAGCACAGAAAGATGGTTTTAAAATATATTGTGATCCAACTATTGGAATAGGACATATTGGAGACCCTCAAGTTATTACTCAACAAGATTTTTTTGAACAAATTAAAAAAATAAAAGGAGAAAAAAAATGATTAGTAAAGAGAAAACATCATCAGGACTTGTAGTTGCTGGTAATACTAGAATGACTGCTACTACATTAGTTGGTGGTTCAGATCAAGCAACACTTGAAATAAAAGATGCAATTACAGATACTGGATCTGTTTTACTTACAATAGTTGTTGCCGCTAATACCACTAAAGTTTTTTCAATCTGTTTGCCTGGCATAAAAGCACAAACTGGATTATATGCAAAACTTACAGGAACAAGCCCAAAAGCTTATGTAGTATATCGTTAAAATATAAATATTTAACATTAAAAGCATTAAATGCTATTAAATATGGAAAAAGTTATAACAGTCAGGGTTTACAACCCAAGACACATTCATCAAGCCAGTCCCTATTGTGGCGATAATGTTTTTATTAAGGGATTAGATGCAAATAAATATAAAACTACTAGTTGTTCTTACTTCATGAAGTCGGATGCACATTGGTGCATATATCTTCATTTAGTAAGAAATAGAAGTATAGTTATAATAGATCAAAGTATAGCTCTGATCGCCTTGGGAATTATGTGGCGTGCAGGGCTTTTTATTTAACTCATTATAAATTAATATTTTATGCAAAAAGATTTAATAATAAAAATATGTCGGGAATATAAAGATGAATTTTATAACAAAATAAAGGATATTAAATATGAATCAAAAGGAATTTTTAATAGTGAGATGTTACTATGTGTAGCTATTTTAAAGAAATTAAAAATAAAGGAAATATGGGAAAGTGGCAGAGCAAGAGGTCAAAGCACTAAAATTCTTGCTGAAAATTTTAAGGATAATGATATTCATATTTATAGTATAGAAATTAACAAAAACACGGAGAATGATGTCGTTGCAAAAAACAGATTAAAAGATTATAAGAATTTACATTTAATATATGGGGATTCTACTGTGATTTTTCAACAAAAGATTGAAAATCCATCAATTATTCTCATTGATGGACCAAAAGGAAATATTCCTTTTAATCTTATTTTAAATCTTATAGAAAATAAAAATATTAAGGCTTTTTTTATTCATGATTGTCATAAAGATTCTCCTCACAGAAAATTATTTGAAGAAAAATTTCAACATATTTTTTTCTCAGATGATATGGATTTTGTAAAAGAATTTCGTGATTTAGATAATATTTGTTGGGAATCAAAGAATTTGGATAAAAAATCATTTTGGACAAAACCATATCATCGAGGGAATAGAGAAATGCAAAGTTATGCTCCAACATTAGGAGTTATATTTAATATATGAAAATTTTAACAGCAGGAAATAAAAATTTTAAACCATTAATTCTTAAATCATTAGAGAAAATTAAAGAATTTAATTATAAACCAGTAGTTTATGATTTAGGAGGACTTGGTTTTGGAAAAGAATTTAAAGTAGACAAAAAAGATTTTGATAGACCTAGAATACAGCCTGTTCCTGCTACTTTTAAACCTAAAATTATTAAAGATTGTTTAGAAAATATGGAAAAAGATAGAACGCTTGTTTATTTAGATGGTGATGCATTTTTAATGAAAAATATAGACGAGATTGAATATGATAATTATGACATTGGCATAACCGTTAGAACTGAACATGAAATAAAAAAATATAAGGATTATAGACCCAAAGGAAGTATTAATTCTGGTGTAATATTCTTAAGAAACACGAAAATTGCTATGGAATTTATTGATGAATGGATTGACAAAGCATTAGAAGAAAATTCTGACCAAATTTCTCTTAATAGTCTTTTGGGAGATTGTGTAGATGTTTTAAAATATGATCAAACTGTTAGAAAAGATGAATTAAAAGTAAAATTATTTAGAACAACTATTTATAATAATTATTATCCAAATTTTGATATTGATAAAACTAAGATTAGACATCTTAAAGGATCTGCTATGAAAAAAGAATTTTTATAAAAAGAATAAATTAAATGTCATTAAAAACATTACCAACCCATGATATTGTAATAGTAGCACCAATTCAAAGATACCCATTCTTTAGAGAATGTTTAAAATCACTTTCAAAATGTAATTTTGGCGATAGAGTTGTTAATGTACACATTGGAATAGTAGATGATGAACAATTTAAAGATGTTTTGAATTATCCAACAAAAATGGATTTAAATTTCTTAAAAGAAATTAATGGATTAAAAATACATTATTTTAAAGAAAATCATTATCCAAAAAATTTAAATCACATATTTAGACAATGTTCAGGTGATTATGTTATAAAAGTAGATGATGATGTTGTTTTTGAAGACAAAGAATGGCTTATAAAATATGAAAATGTTTTAACATCTTTAAACTTAGGGTTTGTTGCTATGGCAAATAGAAGAAAGATTATTGATAGTGTGAATGGAATAGGTTTATGTGAAATATTCACTGGTAGCGTAATGATGATTAGTAGAATAGTTATTGATAAAATAGGATACTGGAATGAAGGATATGGTCCTTTTTTATGGGAAGACCTTGATTACAAAGAAAGAGCTAGAATATCTGGTTTTAAATTTAAATATATTTGCCGACATTCTGATTGTGGTGTTAAAATGTATCATTGTGAAACATTTCCAAGTTGTCCAGAGGATTATAAGAAATTAATTAATAATAGTGGTAAATATTTATATCAGAATGTTATGGAAATGAAAGATAAATCTCATCATTTAATTATAGATAATTTTAAAAAATATGAAGAAGGGATAGGACTGTATTGTAAATAAAATTATGAAATATTCAATTGATAAAAGAATAAAGATAAGAAATGATTTATAGGATTAAGTCATTTCTGATTCAAGTTATAAAATCTCTCCCAAATAACTTGAATCAGGATTAAGACCGTTTTAAGATTTTTTAAGGGTTAGCGAGATATTAAGATTCGTTAATCTATGAAACCAAATATTAAAAAGGCAATCGAGTCTGCCGAAAAAGAACTCGAACAAGAAAAACAAAATAAAATAAAAGAAGAAGTAAAAGATATTATAAAAGCTATTTTAGAAAAAACGGAAAAAGCTCAAGAAAAAAGACAAGAAGCAGTTAAAGAAATTCAGATTCATAAAAAAATGTTAGATTATCTTAAAAAAGGTGATTTAGAGAAAATCAAAGAAATGTTGGAAACAGATGAATTTGCTAAAAAGATTGCTGTTATTATCATTAAAGAAAAAGAAATTATCAGAGAGAAAGAATTTCCAGCGCCATTCCCATATGATCCATATCCTTGGAATAAATGGGAAATAACATGGAATAAGATATATAGTAGCAGCAATAGTGAAATAATGTCAGACAGTTTAAGTCTTAATTGTAATGGATCTAGTACGATTAATACAATGAATACAATGAACAATAACACATGTTGTGCATTTTCTGGAAAAGAATTTAAAGACTTTACAAGTGGAAGTTATCAATGTTTATCTGGAAAGGTATATCATCTAGGTCAATAAATATAAATAATAAATAATCTTTTTATTTCTGCTAACCTTTAAAAAATAATAAATAATAAATAAACAAAAAAACTATGAATAATATTATTTTATCAGTAATAATTCCCTCATACAAGGACCCTTTGTTGCACAAAACTATAGATTCTTTGCTTGAAAACTCAGAACTTGGGGACAAGCTCGAAATAGTTGTTTCCTTAGATGGCTACTGGCCGACTACTCCAATAAAAGATGATCCAAGAATCAAGATAGTTCATTTAGGAGGAAACAGAGGAATGAGAGGTGCTATTAACGCTGGAGTATTAGTTTCAAAAGGAGAATATCTTATGAGAGTAGATGAACATCAAATATTTGATAAAGGATATGATCGTAAGATTTTAGAAACAATAGAAGATAACTGGATAGTAACTCCAAGAAGATATTTTTTAGATGCAAAAAAATGGGAAATAATGAAAGAATTACCACCAGTAGATTATATGGTATTAAGAATAGGTAGAGCTGATAATGGTCGTAAGTTTTCTGGAATAGAAAAACCAGGAGATGATTCTCAACCAATACAAGAATCTATGGCTATGCAAGGTAGTTGTTGGTTTATGAAACGAACTTGGTGGGACAAGGTAATAGGAGAACTTCAAACAGAAGGATATGGACCTCTTTATCAGGACTCACACGAAATGGTATTTAAGACTTGGAAGGCAGGAGGTAAGTTAATGGTTAATAAAAACACTTGGCACGCACATAAACATAGAAGTTTTTCAAGAACACATAATAATGGAACAAAAGAAAATCCATCTAATAATGAACAATGTTTTGCATATTCATTAAAGGTTTGGGAAGATTATTACATTAATGAAATAGTACCAAAATGGAAAATATAAAAAAAGAATCAAAAAATTTAGAAACATCTCCTATTTATTCTTGGAACGTTTCATTAGCTGGAGGGAAAAGTCCTTATGAAAGACGAGGTGATAGAACTTTTGATTTAATAAGAAATCAATATACAGATGACCCAGATTATCCTAAAAAAATAATTTGGAAACCTATTATAAAAAAAATAAAGCAAAAATAAAAAATATGAAACTTTCAATAATTGTACCAGCATATAGAGAACCATTTCTCAATAAAACAATAGATTCTTTATTAAAAAATGCAGTTGAAGAGATAGAGATTTTGCCTGTGTTAGATTGTGACATTCCTTATGAACCCGTTATGATAGATCCACGAGTTAAACCGATAAATCTAGGAGGTAATGTAGGTATGCGTGGTGCTATCAACGCTGGTCTTGCTAAGGCTACTGGAGAATATGTAATGAAAATAGATGCTCATTGTATAGTAGATTTGGGTTTTGATAAGAAATTAATCGATGATTGTGCCGAGAATTGGTTAGTAGTTCCAAGGCGTTTTAATTTAAATGATATAAAATGGGAAAGAACTAGACCAATAAATGATTATCATTATTTAGTTTTTCCTGAAGTAGCTCCTCTTAGTTATGGATATTCTTTCCAAGTTGCAGGTTGGCCACGTAAGAGAATAGATAAGTTGGAAATAGATGATACAATGACATTTCAGGGAAGTTGTTGGTTGGCCAATAGAAAGTATTTTATGGAACATGTTGGATTTTTAGATGATAGTTTAGAAACTTATGGCACATTTGCTCACGAACAACAAGAAATAGGACTAAAATATTGGTTAGGTGGAGGAGCTATTAAAATTAATAAAAAAACTTGGTATGCTCATTTATTTAAGAAGGGTCGACATTATAGTAGTAGAAAATTTTCAAGAAAACATAAAAAAGACAAATATCATATTAGTGGTAATACTTGGGGAACAAAGCACTGGATGAATAATGAAGAGCCAAATATGGTCCATTCTTTTTCATGGTATATAAATAAATTTTGGCCTATTCCCACCTGGCCTGATAATTGGCAGGAGATTTGGGACAAACACAAATAATATGCCATTTCACAAAGGACATAAAATAAATATTGGTAGAAAATATTCACAAAAAAGGAATATAAAAATAAGTAAATCTTCTATTGGTAATACAAATGCTCTTGGCTTTAAACACTCCGAGAAAGCAAAAAGAAAAATAAGTGAATCTCATAAAGGTAAAAATAATCCCAATTATGGCAATGGTGAAAAAATGAGAGGTAAAAATAATCCTTTTTGGAAAGGTGGAATTACTTCTAATATACAAAAGATTAGAGATAGTGATGAATATAAACTTTGGAGATTAATGGTTTATGCTAAAGATCATTATACTTGTCAGAAATGTAATGAAGTAGGAAAGGATTTAAATGCTCATCATATTGAAAATTTTTCAAATAATTTAAAATTAAGATTTGAAGTATCAAATGGTATTACATTATGTAAAGAATGTCATAAAGGATTCCATCATATATTTGGGATTAAGAATAATAATTTAAACCAATTGCTTCAATTTATAAAGAACTAAAATGGCAACAAATATGAATGTATCAATTAGATATAGTACACATCTTCCAATGTTATTAGAAGCAATGAGAAGAACAACTGGAGATGTATTAGAATTAGGACCAGGAGTATTTAGTACTCCTATATTACATTGGTTATGTGAAAGAGATAAAAGGAATTTAGTGACAATTGAAAGTGATAAAGGTTGGTTAAAATTTTGTAAGCAATATTATCAAACCGATCTTCATAAATTTCATCATGTAAAAACATGGGACGAAGCAGATTCTGTTATTAATAAAAAATGGGATGTAGTTTTAGTTGATCATTCTCCTTCAGCTCGTAGAGTAGAGGAGATTAAAAAGTTAGCTAATCTTGCTAAATATATAGTTGTTCATGACGCTAATGAATGGCACGAAAATCAATATCATCTTTCAACAATTTATCCATTATTTAAGTATAAATTTATTTTTAAAGGAGCAGAACCACATGTAGCAGTACTTAGTAACTTTGTTGATTTGGAAAATTTCTCTACGCCCAAAACCGAACTTTGTGAATTAGCAGAAAAATATGGGGCAGATAAATGTCCTCAAATAGGTCATCAATATACTCCATTTTACTATGAATTATTTAAAGACAAAAGAAATGATATCAAAAAGGTTTTTGAGTTTGGTGTAGGAAATATGCGACAATATAAGTTTATACCTAATTATACAGTAGGAGCTAGTTTGCATATGTGGCGAGATTTTTTTCCAAATGCTCAAATATATGGAGGAGATATTGTTCCTGAATCAGTATTTAAAGATGAACGATTAGAAACTTTTTTATGTGATGAAAGAGACAAAGAACAAGTAATAGAATTAATAAAGAAAGTCGGAGAAGATATTGATATTTTTATTGATGATGCTAGTCATCATGTTCATGATCAAAGATTTTTATGTGAAACTGTTATGCCATTATTAAAGAAAGATGTTATTTATATTATAGAAGATACAAGACGTCATAGAATGTTGGCTAAGCAGCTTCCACAATATGATTGTGTAGGAGCAAAATTACTTCCAAATACTAGAATAAAACATTGTGATGGATTATTAATTGTAACTCATAAAAAATAAAAACTATACTAAAAAAATGAAAACTATACTAATATTTGTAGACCCACTAAAAAAGTTTAATAAAGAACACGAAGAATTAACCAAGATTCAGATTGATAATAGTTTGGATTTGGGATTAAAAATAGAAGATATCTTATTAGTAACAAACTTTGATTACGAATACAGGGGAGTTAATGCTTTAATTGTTAATGATGATTGTTATTATAGCAAAAATAATTTTTACAGATCAAGTAAAATTCTTGTTATAAATCAATTATTTAGAGATGGAGTTATAAATGAAGGAGAAATATATTGGTTTAGAGATAATGATGCCTTTCAATTAGAACCACTTACTGAAGAAAAAATAAAATTAGATATGGATGGAGAATGTATGGGGATTACAGATCATGGATGGTCAAAGAAATTTAATGCTGGAAGTTTCTTTTTTGATAGTAGATCTATTGATATATTTCTAAAGATTAAAGAATGTATGGATGAAAGGAATTTAGACGAACAAGATGGATTACAATATCTTATTGATAATAATTTAGTAACAGGAATTAAAAAATTAAATTTAACTTATAATTTTGGTATTTCTCGTCATGATTATACTATAAAATTGTTAGAAATGCCATTGATAGTTGCTCATTTTCATCCACACAAACCAAGACATCTTAAACTTTATATCCCATTTATAACACAAAAATTAATTAATATACTAAAAAAATATGAAATTAAATCAGAAGATTAAAGACTTTCAAAATATTTATTACCATCATAGTAAAAAGACTTGGGAATGGAGAACTTTTATAGAAAAATATGATTGCAAAAGTATTTGTGAAATAGGTGTAAGGGATGGTCGAAATTTTAAAAAAATGATTAAACATGATTCAACATTAGCCGTAGCAGTTGATTCCTGGATAGATGATGGGATTTTGGCAAGAAATGACAAACACTATGCACAAAAAAAATTAGATAATCAATATAATGAACTTAAAGAATTATTTAAGGATAAACCATTTGTAAAGATTATTCGTGATTATTCTTTTAATGCTGTAAAACAATTTTCAGATGAATGTTTTGATTTTATTTATATTGATGCTGATCATACATTTAAAGGGTGTTATCAAGATATAATAGATTGGTATCCTAAGGTAAAAAAGGGAGGAATTCTTTGTGGTCATGATTATAAAGCTGTAAGAAATATAAGAACGAAAGAAGGAGAAATATTAAAATTAAAATATGGAGTTATAGAAGCAGTTGATAAATTTACTAAAGAAAATAATTTAGAATTTTTTATATTAAAACCAATTGTTTGGGCAATTATAAAAAAATAAAAAACATATGAAAAAATATATAGTAACTGGTGGAGCAGGATTTATAGGCTCTAACCTAGTAAAAGATTTAGTTAAAACAAGTGAAGTTATTGTGATTGATAGTCTTGTTGGTGGTGGTCTAAATAATTTGTCAGATGTTATTGATAAAATTACTTTTATAGAATCATCGTCTGGTGATATCTCAGATTTACCAGAAATTAAAGGAATAGATGGAATATTTCATTTAGGAACAACTGCTAGTTCTATTTTCTTTCGTGATAATCCATTATTAACAGGGATAGCTACATCTGATTTTATAAGTTTATTAGAATTAGCTAAAAGAGAAAATTGTAAATTGGTTTATGCTTCTACTTCATCGATATATAATGGGAATAAAATACCATATAAAGAAACTCAAGATGTTTATGTAAAAGATTTTTATAGTGAAGTTAGATACTTTTTTGAAAGAATGTGTTTATTATATTATAATCTTTATGATGTAAAGTCTATTGGATTAAGATTTTTTAGTGTTTATGGTCCTAGTGAAAAAAATAAGGGAAATCTAGCCAATTTAGTTTCACAGTTTTTGTGGTCAATGCAAAGAGATGAATCACCTACAGTATGGGAACAAGGCACTCAAGAAAGAGATTTTGTTTATGTAGGAGATGTTATTAATAGTATGAAATTATCTATGAATTCAAATATAGAATGTGATATCTTTAATGTAGGAAACGGTAAGTCATATAGTTTAAATGAATTAATTTCAATATTGAATAAATTGTTAGGTAAAAATATTTCAGCAAATTTTATTGAAAATCCACTTAAAGGTCGTGCTTATTATGCTCAATATCACTTAGCTGATACTACGAAAGCTAAAAATGTATTGGGTTTTGAAGCAAAAATTCTACTAGAAGAGGGAATAAAAAAAATATTATGATGATACAAAGAGGCGATGTTTTTGATAGATTTTCAATATTAATTCTTAAAGCAATTCATAGTACAGAAATAGAAACCATTAAGGATGAATTGTCAGAATTGCTTTTAGAGTTTAAAGTATTAAATTTAAAAGAAGCAGAAGTTTTTTTAAACTTATTAAATACAAATAATAAAATTTGGGATTTGGAATCTGACATTAGACAAGGAAAAGAAAAAAAATTGGGATTAGAAGAAGTAGGTAAGCGAGCATTAGCTATTAGAAATCTTAATAAACAACGTATTGCATTGAAGAATAGTATTTCTCAATATAAAGAAATAAAATCAGATCATGCAAGTGAATAAAAAACTATGAAAAATATTTTGATATTTTTAAATACAGAAGAAAAATTTGATGAAGAAAGTGAGATGTTGGTTAAAGTCCAAATAGATAATAGTTTAGAATTAGGTTGGAAAAAAGAAGATATAATATTAGCTACTAACTTTAATTATGAATATAATGGAATTAAGTCGTTGATTATTGATGATAAATATTTTTATAAACCATTTCCAATGTCTAATAAAATTACAGGGGTTATCTGTCTTTTTGAGATGGGAATTATAAAAGAAGGAGAATTATATTGGTCTCATGATTTTGATGCTTTTCAATTAGAACCAATAATAGAATCAGAAATAGAAATTGATGAATCTAATATTGGATTATGTGACTATAATCGTGTGGATAAATGGGCTGGAGGAAGTGTCTTTTTTAGAAAAGGTTCAAGAGATATCTTTGAAAAAATAAAAGAAGTTATGTATGAACATAAAGCTCGAAGTGAACCTGTAATGCATATGATATCAAAAGAAAATGAACAGTTCAAGAAAAGAATTACAAAAATGAATATATCTTATAATTTTATACCACTTAATATCCGTACACGCTATAAAGAAGCAATAAAGCCACTAAAGGTTGTTCATTTTCATCCATTCAGAGGAGTAAGACAAATAGGCGTATCAAATGCATTGGAATTTTTTAAAGGTGATAATAAAATGGAGACTTGTTTCTTGACAGACAGAATTATTAAGATATTTAATAAACATGGAATTAAATAAAAAATATGAAAAAATTTGAAACATATCAATATTTAGAAGGAGAACTAATGACAGAAAGAGATAAACAAGAGGTAGGTAGTAAGTTTTGGAATGAAGGAAAATGGAATAATTTTATTAAACCTCATTTATCACATATTGAAAAAGATATTTTTATAGATATAGGATGTAATGCAGGATTATTTTTGAAACTAGCTAAAGAATATGGATTTAATGAAGTGATAGGAGTAGAACCAAATAAAGTAGCATATAATAAAGCAATTAAATTTGGTCATAAGGTAATTAACAAAGAAATAGAAAATTGCTTAGAAGAACTTCCAGTTGCGGATGTAACATTATTAGCTAATGCTCATTATTATATTAAAAATGAAGATTGGTTAATATATTTAGATAGGTTGAAAGAAAAAACAAAGTATTGTATAATTGTAACTGTTAAGAAAAAACCGAATGAAAAATATGCTCCATCCGATGTAGATGGAATCCAAAAAGATTTTAAGGATTGGAATCAAATATCAGCAACACATATTCCAAAAGACGATACTCCTCATTCAAGAGAATTACATACTTTATGTTTCCAGAATCCGTTGTTAGATAGAGTTGATATAAATAGTTTAGATAATGGAAATAATCAGCAAAGAAATTTTTTAGATGAATTAGATAAGGGAATTGATCCATTTAAAACAAACTATTATAGACGACTTAAAAGTTATCGAAGACATAATGGTTCTAAGCAAGAAATGTGGTCAAAAGAAAGATTAACAGAATATATGAATGAAAGAGTAGAATTATATAAAAATGTAAAAGAGAATGGTTTAATAGATCCTATACTAGTTGGTGATGAAAATAGAATTAAAGATGGAAATCATAGACATGAAATTATAAGGCATTTGGGATATAAATCAATTTTAATAAAAAAAACATGAAAGGTACAATACTCTACTATACAAGTAACAGAGAAGATCCTGAACTTGAGAACAAGATAATTCAGGATATGCTTAAAAAGAAAGGGGATCTTCCTATAATTAGTGTTTCTCAAAAACCAATGGACTTGGGAACAAATATCTGTGTTGGCGATGTCGGTACATCTGGATATAATGTATGTAGGCAGATACAGATTGCTTGTGAAGCAGCAAAAACAGAATATGTGATAACAGTTGAAGCAGATTGTCTTTATTCCCCAGACTATTTTACATTTGTACCACCGAGATTAGATACTTGTTATCGTAACTCAAATATTTATATATTAGGATACAAGCGTAATTATTTTAGTAGAAAGAGTAGTTCTATTTTTGCACAAGTTATTGGTAGAGAATTTTATTTGAACCATATCAATGAGTTATTTGGAGATGCTCCAAAGTGGAACAAAGAACTAAGAAATTGGCCGAAAGAGTGGGGCAAGAGGTTCTTTGATTCTTGGGAAACTTTTGAAACAGAATATCCTTGTATTTCATTGAAAACTGGTTCAGGAATGAGAATACATAGTTCTATGGGTAGCACAGAGTTCCCTAAATTGCCTTATTGGGGTTCAGCTAAAAACTTAAGGACTAAATTAAATATATAAAAATAAATAAAAAACTATGATATTATTTAATAATATAGAATTAAGAGCAAGTTGTGGTTCTCATTTACCTGTGTTAGTTAAATTGTTGCTTATGACAGATGGTCCAGTGCTTGAATTAGGAACGGGTTTTCATTCAACATCAATAATACATTGGTTGTGTGCTGAAAAGAAACGAAAGATTGTATCTTATGAATCAGATGATAAATATGTAAAAATGGCAAAAAATTATCTTTCTGATTTTCATGAAGTTTATCAAGTTAGTGATTGGAGTAAGATTGATATAGATTCACAGCATTGGAGTATAGTTTTCGTAGATCATGGTCCATCAGAACAACGAAAGATTGAAATGGCACGAGTTACGAACAATGCTGATTATGTTATAGCACATGATTCTGAGCCAAAAAATGATAAAAATTATCATTATTCTGAGATTGCTAATCTTTATAAATACAGATATAATTATAATAAGGTTTATCCTCATACATCAGTATTTAGTAATTTTAAAGATTTATCAAATTTATGAAAATAATAGATGCAATAAAAAAAGAAGGGAAACCATTTATAATCCCAGAATCATCAAGAAATGATTTACCATTATTTTTTAAAGAAGTGGGATATAAGATTGGAGCAGAAATAGGTACTCATAGAGGAGAATTTACAGAAAAGTTTTGTAAAGAAGGATTAGAAATATATGCCATAGACCCTTGGATTAGTTTTCCTGGTCAAGGTAGAACACAGCAAGTTCAATATATCCAAGATGGTTATTATGAAGATGCTAAGAAAAGATTAATTCCTTTTGAAAATTGTCATATTGTTAGAAAGAAATCAATGGATGCACTTGAAGATTTTAAAAATGGTAGTTTAGATTTCGTTTATATAGATGGCGACCATAATTTTAAGCATACAGCCGAAGATATCTATGAATGGTCAAAAAAAGTAAGAAGAGGGGGTATTGTTTCTGGACATGATTATTTTAATACATCGCCTGCTTCTAGTAATATAGTTTGTCATGTAAAAGCTATTGTAGATGCTTATATTAATATGTTTGAAATAAATAATTTTTATTTATATGGAGGAACGGAAGGTGCTATACATGGTGATCCAGATAAATATTATAGTTGGATGTTTGTAAAGAAATAATTTTATGCCATTTAAAAAAGGACACACTATAAATAAAGGTAGGAAATGGTCACAGGAAACTAAAGAAAGCATAAGTAAAACCCTTATGGGTCATTCGGTATCTTTAGAAACTAGAAGGAAGATTAGTGAAACAAATATTCGTCTCGACAAGAAACCACCGTCATTTAATGGACATCATCATACCCCATTAAGTAAGATTAAAATTAGTGAAGGCAATAAAGGTAAAAAAGATACTAAGGAAACTAGATTAAGAAGGATTGCATCAGCAAGGAGAGGTAAAGAGAGTAACTTTTGGAAGGGGGGAGCAACTCCTATGCATTTAGCTATAAGAATGTCTACTGATTACAGAATATGGCGTAAAGCAGTTTTTGAACGGGACAATTACACTTGTATTTGGTGCGGGAAAAAAGGTGGAAGATTAAATGCTGACCATATAAAAAGATTTTCTGATTTTCCTAAACTTAGGCTTGTGGTAGATAATGGTAGGACTTTATGCGAAAACTGTCATAAAACTACTAACACTTTTGGAAGATGGAGAAAATAATATGACAAAAGGACTTATTTATTATACTGATTTTCATATAGACCCTCTTATTCAGAGTGTTTGTTTATCGCAATTAAAGAAAAGTTTCAATGGAGAGATGGTTTCTGTATCGCTGAATAAACCATTAGATCTAGGGAAGAATATTGTACTTAAAAATAGAGAACGAAGTTATCTTACAATGGCTTTACAAATATTAACAGCACTTGAAAATAGTACTGCAAAATATATATTTTTTTGTGAGCATGATGTATTATATTCAAAAAGTCACTTTGATTTTATTCCACCGAAAGATAATGTTTATTATTATAACATTTTCAATTATCGATGGGATTATCCTAAAAATAGAGCAATTAGTTATGATAAACTGATTTCGTTATCTGGTTTATGTGTTAATAGAGAATTTGCTATTAAACATTATAAAAAACGTTTAGAGTTAATACAAAAAAAAGGATGGGATAAAGATAAAAGTAAAGATCCTAAATGGGCTAGAAGAATGGGATATGAACCTGGAGTTAAAAGTAAAAGACAAAGTTTATTTTTAGATAATGATTATGAAATTCGTGAATCTCAATATCCTAATATAGACATCAGACATAGTAAAACATTTTCTCCACCAAAAATAACTTTAGAAAGTTTTAAGCATAAGCCAATTGATTGGAAAGAAGAAACATTAGATAAAATAGAAGGTTGGGATTTAAAGAAGTTATTTAATATAAAATAAAATATGCCCAAAGGAATACCAAAAAATGGAATAAATAAAGGATGGGTTAAAAAGGGGAATAAAATAACACTAGGGTATAAACACACATTAGAAGCAAAAAAGAAGATTAGTGATGCAAATATAGGAGATAAAAATTCAGCTAAAAGACCAGAAGTTAGGGAAAAAATAAGACAAACCTTATTAGAGCATGTTGTGACTGAAAAAACAAGAAAGAAACTTAGAAAATCTCTTAAGGGGAAACGCTGTTCTCCAAAAACAGAGTTTAAAAAAGGACATCCTAAACCTACAAATGCATATACTTTCCCATGTAGTGAAAAACATCCAAATTGGATTAATGGAAAATCTTTTGAACCTTATGGATTAGAATTTAATAGAGATTTAAAAGAAGTAATACGAAATAGAGATAGAAGAAAATGTCAAATATGTAAAAAAACAGAATTAAAAAATAAAGAAAAATTAACAATACATCATATTGACTATAACAAGAGAAACAATAATCCAAATAATTTAATTTCTCTTTGTAGAAAATGTCATACAAAAACAAACTTTAATAGGAAAAAATGGATAAAATATTTTAATAAACAATAATATGAATAAAAATTACAAACTTAGTATTCTTATACCAGCTAGATCAGAAATGTTTTTGAAGAATACCGTAGAAGATATTCTTAAAAATAAAGAAGACGATACCGAGATAATTATTAGTCTAGATGGAAAATGGAGCAATCCTCCAATTATTCAACACCCAGATGTAAATATTATCTATGTTCCAGAAAGCATTGGACAACGAGCCGCTACAAATTTAGCAGCTAGACTTTCAAAAGCTAAATATGTAATGAAAGTTGATGCTCATTGTAGTTTTGATAAAGGATTTGATAGAAAAATGTTAGAGGCATTTAAAGAGACTGGTGATAATATTACAATGGTTCCGATCATGAGAAATCTATGGGCTTTTGATTGGAAATGCTATAAATGTGGATGGAAAAAATATCAAGGACCAACACCAGAAAAATGTCCTGATTGTGGAAGAACCAATAGAATACATCGAAAAATGATTTGGAAGGGGAAAGAAAGACCACAGAGTACATCTTATTGCTTTGATGCAGAACCACATTTTCAATATTTTAGGGAATATAGTAAACGACCAGAAGTTAGAAAACAAGCAACAGAAACTGGTTTTACAGAAACAATGAGTTTACAAGGAAGTTGTTTCATGGCAACTCGTGAGAAATACTGGGAACTTAAATTATGTGACGAAGAATTTGGTTCATGGGGAAATCAAGGAATTGAATTGGCTTGTAAAACATGGCTATCTGGTGGTAAGGTGCTAGTAAATCACAATACATGGTACTCACATCTTTTTCGCACAAGCGGTGGTGATTTTAGTTTTCCATATCCACAAGGAGGTAGAGATGTTCAAAGAACAAAAGAAAATGTTAGAAAACAAATATGGTTAGGTATGTTGCCCAAACAGAAAAAACCACTTTCATTTCTTATAAAAAGATTTTCACCAATTCCTGGGTGGAGTGAGGAAGATTTAAATAAGTTGCTTGAGTCGGAGGCGTCTTTTCCTGGTTTTTAATATAAATTTCATAGGATTTTTGGAATAATTCTTACGATTCCAAGCACGATGACAAATCATACAACGCCGATGTCCATTAATAGGGGGAGGTAAAAGATGTCCATTCTTACAATGAGTTTGTCGTGCTTTTTGTGCCGTTGCTCCGTTTCCTTTAAGAATATTCTCGGTATCAGAAATAAGTCTAAGATGAGCAGGATTACAGCATCGTCTATTATTACAGATATGGTCAAGTACTGGAATATTTTTCCCTTTTCCTTTGGGGATAGGAGAAATTAGCCAAGCATACATGAATCTATGGACACGGTAAGGTTTTTTATTAATTCTAACTTCTCCATAGCCATTATTTAATGAACCAGTCCAATTCCAACAACCAGTTTTTTTATCAATATTAATCTTTCGGAAAAGACGGTCAATAGATTCAGGAGGAACATTGTTGATAACAAGAAGATTATTGATGTTCATAACACAAGTTTATCATATACAAGGAAACAAGTCAAGTGCACACTGGTACACATAAAGCCCACTATTTTTAGTATGTTTTTGATATTTGACCCAAAAGGTCAAGATTGTATATTATTAAAATAACCAAGTCATATATTAAATAGACACTTTTTGAAACGATTCACGTTCTAATTGTTCATCTTTATGGTGTAGAATTTGCGTGAATTTTTTATTTGATGATATTAAATAAAGAAATTCAAAAAATGAAAATAAATGTAAGAAAACAAATTTGGAATAATAAATTGCCGAAACAAAAGTATCCTTTATCTTGGCTAATAAAGAAGTTTATGCCAGTTTAAAATTGGACTCAAGAGGATATAGATAATTTGAAAAAGAATGAAAAATAAAATATTCACAAAATTGAAGAAAGGACTAGAAACTTGGAAACCTATTCATTTATGTTGGTTATTTAAAAAACATGGATGGAAAATTCCAAAGTATTTTATAGGTGCTGCTATTTTTTCAGATGGATTTGAATCTGGTGATTTTACTGGATGGGGTTATACTGGTGGAGCTACTAAATCAGTTCAAGATACTGTTGTGAATAGCGGAACTTATGCTGCCCAGTTTGGACCGACGCAAGCTGATGGATATTGTCATAAAGAATTAGCAAGTGGAGAATCTGATTTTTATAATAGATTTTATATGAATTTTGCTAGTTTTCCTGGAAGCAGTGAATATGTAACAATTTTTGACACATGGGATTCTAGTTGGGGTAATAACTGGTTTGTTTGGGTAAATAAATCAGCTGGTGGTGTTCTTGCTATGGGAATTACTTCTGGTGGTACTTCTCATAGTTTTACATGGAGTGGAGTAGTAGATACTTGGTATTGTATAGAAGTTAGAAAGGCAACAGGTTCACCAGGTAATTGGAGTTTATGGGTTAATGGAGTAGAAAAAATAAATGAATCTGTTACTAGCTCAGGAGATGTTTTTCAAACTCGTTTTGGAATTTGTTCTACAGATGCAACAAGTGATCTTACTATTTATGGTGATGATGTTGTTTATGATTCTTCAAGAATAACTTGTTTAGGTTCTGCATCTCCTTCACTATCTCATTCACTATCTCCTTCACTATCTCCTTCACTATCTCCATCGATATCTCCTTCGATATCGCCTTCGGTACAAATACCAGATACATATTACGTTGATGCAACTACTGGTAGTGATGATGATGATGGTTTATCAGAAGGAAATGCATGGAAAACCGTAAATAAGGTAAACATTACTTCTCATGTCCCTGGAGATATTATTCTTTTCAAAAAGGGAGAGATGTGGAAAGAACAACTTATCCCACAATCTGGAGATTCGGGTGATGATATAACATATGATGCTTATGGAACTGGAAATGATCCTTTATTTTTAGGATCTTATTCTAAAAACGAAGATGCTGATTGGACAGAAGAAAGTTCGAATATTTGGTATATTTCTCCAGATGGAGGAGGAGTTGGTTCAGAACTTTTAAGTAATCCTAGTTTTAATGATGCTGCATGGCCAAATTGGGAATTTTGGGCATCGTCTCCTGGTGATGCAGCAGGAGCAAGAACAGAGGTAGTATATGATACATCTCCTGCTGGATATGAAATTGTTTGTACAGATGGAGGAACCTCTCCAACCGATATTCAGTTTTGGTATGCTGGAGGAATTTCAATAACAAAAGATAGAGTTTATAAATTAACTTTTAGAGCAAAAGCAACAGCAGGATTTACTTTACCAGATGAATCGATTAAGTTAATGAATCCTGACTCACCTCATGATTCATATTATTATGGAGCAACAAATCAATCTCCAACTATAACTACTGCTTGGGCAACATATACTAGTTTTTTTACAGCTAATACTACTGTAGATGATGCTAGATTAAATTTTGCTTTAGGTCTTAATTTACCAGATGGAGAAACTCTTTATTTAGATACTTTTAGCCTTAAAGAATGTACAGATACAGAAGCAATTGCAATGGATGTTGGAAATCTTATTTTTAATAGCGAAGCTTCAGTTGGTATCAAAAAGCGAGCAAAGAATGAAGTAACTTCTCAGGGAGATTTTTGGTGGGATTTTGATACTGGTAAATTATATCTTTATTCTAGTTCAAATCCAGGAACCTATTACAGTAGCATCGAATGTGCTTTAAATTGGAATGCAATAGAAACAGAGGATTTAAGTTATGTAACTTTTCAAAATTTAGATTATAAATATTGGGGAAGGCATGTTGCTGGAGGAGAAGATACTGTTCATTTAACTTTCTCATATGTGGATGCTTCATACATTGGGGGAGGAGATCAAAACGGAGACTATACTATTAGATATGGGAATGGATTTCAATTTTGGAATAATGCACATGATATTACTGTTACATATTGTAATATTTCTCAATGTTATGATGCTGGTATAACAAACCAGGGAATTGCAGCTGGTTCAGCTCAATATAATTTGTACTTTAATAACAACACAATAGATAAGTGTGAATATACTTACGAGGTGTTTTTAAGGGATGGTACTTCTTCAATAGATGAAGTATATTTTGAATATAATACTTGTACAAACGCTGGTAGTGGATGGGGACATAGTCAAAGATGGGACAGTGTTAATGGTCGTCATGTAATGCTATGGTCAAATACAGCAACGACTACTAATTCATACATAAGATATAACGACTTTACTAATGTAACGGGAACGATGGTTCGAATTGATATCGCAGAAGATGTTGATGATTTTGTTATCGATTATAATGATTATATCTGTGGAAATATTGGAGAGGTAGAAGATACGGCATATGATTCTCTTAGTGAGTGGCGAACAGGAACTTCTTTAGATTTAAATTCAACCTATTTGGAATGTAGCTCATTCAGTCCCTCTATTTCTCCAAGTATAAGTCCGTCCGTTTCTCCAAGTGAAAGTATTTCTCCTTCTATTAGTCCAAGTATAAGTCCATCTATTTCTCCATCAGTTAGTCCAAGTGAAAGTTTATCTCCAAGTTTAAGTCCAAGTTTAAGTCCATCTATCTCTCCTTCTGTTTCACCAAGTGAATCTCTTAGTCCTTCAATTTCTCCATCTATATCTCCTTCAGTAAGTCCATCGGTATCAATTTCTCCATCTATTTCTCCAAGCATTAGTCCTTCACTTAGTCCAAGTATTTCACCAAGCTTATCTCCTTCTATTAGTCCATCTGTTTCGCTAAGTCCTTCTATAAGTCCAAGCCTAAGTCCATCAATTAGCCCTAGTATAAGCTCATCTATCAGTCCTTCTGTATCACCTTCCGAAAGTTTAAGTCCAAGCTTATCTCCTTCTATTTCTCTTTCTATTTCTCCTAGTATATCACCAAGCATTAGTCCGAGTATATCTTCATCTTTAAGTCCTTCAATAAGTCCATCAGTATCTCCTAGTGTAAGTATTTCACCATCAATTTCACCAAGCATTTCTCCATCTATCTCGCCAAGTATTTCACCATCTCTATCGCCTTCCATCAGTCTTTCTATCTCACCAAGTGTTTCTCCATCTGAATCACTTTCACCATCATTAAGCCCATCACTTAGTCCTAGTGTAAGTCCAAGTGAATCTTTATCTCCGTCTATTTCTCCGAGTATTAGCCCTAGTATTTCTCCATCATTTAGTCCAAGTATTTCACCAAGCCTATCTCCAAGTATTTCACCATCAGTATCTCCTAGCATAAGTTTATCTCCAAGCTTATCTCCAAGCTTATCACCATCTCTTAGTCCAAGTTTAAGTCCTTCAGTCAGTCCATCTATTTCAATCAGTCCATCAATCTCACCTAGTTTGAGCCCTAGTTTGAGTCCAAGTTTATCACCAAGTTTATCACCATCATTATCTCCAAGTATATCTCCAAGTATAAGTCCATCAATCTCGCCATCAATCAGTCCAAGCATATCTATAAGCCCATCATTATCTCCTAGTCTATCTCCTAGTATTAGCCCTAGTATTTCTCCTTCAGTTTCTCCAAGCGTATCTATTAGTCCTTCAATTTCTCCAAGCTTAAGTCCTAGTATTTCGCCTTCTATATCTCCATCATTGAGTCCTTCAATCTCACCTAGTATTTCGCCATCAGTATCTCCTAGTGTTAGTTTATCACCAAGTTTATCACCATCATTAAGCCCTTCAATTTCACCTAGTTTGAGTCCTAGTTTAAGTCCTTCACTTTCACCATCACTTTCACCATCGGTTAGTCCTTCTATATCTTTGTCACCAAGCATATCTCCATCATTATCTCCAAGCTTATCTCCAAGTATCAGCCCTAGTGTTAGTCCTAGTGTTTCAATTTCACCTTCAATCTCTCCAAGTATTTCCCCAAGTTTAAGTCCAAGTATCTCTCCAAGCTTATCACCTTCATTAAGTCCGAGTATATCTCCAAGTATTAGTCCTTCTATTTCACCAAGCATTAGCCCTAGTATTTCGATATCACCTTCAATCTCACCAAGTTTATCTCCAAGCATTAGTCCAAGTATATCTCCATCTGTTTCTCCAAGTGTATCTTTATCGCCAAGTATTTCTCCATCATTATCACCTTCAATTTCACCTTCTATTAGTCCATCAGTTAGCCCAAGTATATCTTTAAGTCCATCTATTAGTTCTTCAATCAGTCCTAGTATTTCACCATCACTATCCCCAAGTATTTCTCCTTCAATATCTCCCTCAATTAGTCCTTCATTATCGCCAAGTTTGAGTCCATCAGTATCACCAAGTATATCAATTTCACCATCAATTTCACCAAGCTTATCACCAAGTTTTTCACCAAGTTTAAGTCCTTCTATTTCACCAAGTGTATCTTTAAGTCCATCTTTATCTCCATCGCTATCTCCATCTTTATCACCAAGCTTATCTCCCAGTATTAGCCCAAGTATAAGCCCAAGCTTAAGTCTAAGTATAAGCCCTAGTATTTCTCCATCTGTTTCCCCTAGTGTTAGTTTAAGTCCAAGTATATCACCTTCACTAAGCCCATCATTCAGTCCATCAATCTCACCATCTATTAGCCCGAGTGTTTCACCAAGTATTTCTATAAGTCCATCTATTAGCCCATCATTAAGCCCAAGTTTGAGTCCTTCATTATCTCCATCTATAAGCCCAAGCGTAAGCCCATCGGTATCTTTATCACCGAGTATTTCGCCATCTATTAGTCCATCATTATCGCCAAGCATAAGTCCATCGATCTCTCATAGTGTTAGTCCATCTGTCAGTATTTCACCAAGTTTAAGCCCTTCAGTTAGTCCAAGTATTTCGCCTTCTCTTTCTCTAAGTATTTCGCCTAGTTTATCTCCAAGCGTTTCACCATCGCTATCGCCATCATTAAGTCCAAGTATTAGCCCATCTGTTTCACCAAGTGAATCTTTAAGTCCATCTCTTAGTCCTTCTATCAGTCCAAGTATCTCACCTTCAATAAGCCCTAGCATTTCTCCTTCTGTTAGCCCAAGCATATCCTTGAGTCCTAGTTTAAGTCCTTCAATTAGCCAATCCTTGTCACCAAGTTTGAGCCCTAGTTTGAGTCCTTCGATTAGTCCTTCAGTATCATTATCTCCTAGCTTAAGCCCTTCACTATCGCCTTCATTAAGTCCGAGTTTAAGCCCAAGTATTTCTCCCTCTATTAGCCCGTCAGTATCTCTTAGCCCTTCATTGTCACCAAGTTTATCTCCTTCGCTTTCACCTTCACTCTCTCCATCAATTAGTCCATCAATTTCACCGAGTATATCACTTTCACCAAGTTTAAGTCCATCATTGTCACCTTCATTAAGTCCTTCTATTAGTCCATCAATCAGTCCCTCTGTTAGTCCTTCAGTATCTTTAAGTCCTTCGCTTTCGCCTTCTTTAAGCCCTTCGTTAAGTCCATCATTATCTCCAAGCTTGAGTCCATCTGTTAGCCCGAGTGTTTCATTGAGTCCTTCATTATCACCTTCATTGTCTCCAAGCATAAGCCCATCACTTTCACCGAGCTTGTCACCATCTATATCGCCTTCAGTATCACCTTCAATATCCATTAGTCCTTCATTATCACCAAGCTTATCTCCTAGTATAAGTCCATCAATTAGTCCTTCCTTAAGCCCAAGTCCTCAACCTCCAAGAGAAATGGGTGGTAATTGGCAAAGAAAGAATGGATATGACCCTAATCATGATAATTATTGGAGAGCAAGATATGAACCAGATGATAATAGATATGTATTTGAATGGATAGCTAAGAATAACTTAGCTGCTGATAATTGGGCAGAAAATGTAAATGCAAGAATTGATACTTCTGGATTTGATGGTGAATTCCTTGCAGATTTCACAGTAAGAGGAACTTCTGGTAGTGTTCCAACAACAATTCATTATTCAGATGGAGTTGATACTTATATAGCAGAGAGTGATGAAGCTACTGCAACTACTTGGTCATGGGAAAATACTACAAAAGTATTTGATGGTGTTGCCGATGGAGGTAAATATAGAAGAGTTAATCTTGCTTTAGATGGAAAGACCTCAACTCCTCATTTATGGGCAACAGCAAAATTTGATGATACTACTAATATATGGGTTAAAGCAAAAGAACAATCTACTGCTTTAGATATTACTGGTTGGGATGCTTCTGAAAATGTTAGTGATACTGGTAATACTGATATGATTTATGGTCAGTCTCTTAGGTCTATTGGTCCTGGGGGAGCAACATCTAAAGATATGATTTTTTGCTGGAAGCAAGATGATGATATTTATTCAAGATATAATGATAATGGCTCTTGGGAAACAATTCAAACAATTGCTTTAAATACATCTTCTGGTAAATCAGAGTTTGATTTTGAACATGGATTAGTAGCTGGAGAAAAACATTTACATATTATTTATATTGATTCAGATAATTCTGTACAATGGAGAGAAAGAGAAGGAGGTGATACTGATGCATGGTCTGCAGCAGAAGAAATAGGTATGGGGACAACAGCTTCTCATGGAGGAGTTGGAATAGTACAACATGGAGATGGTGCTCTAGTTGTTTGTTGGAAACATAATGATGACATTGAGTGGAGGTCGCATATTTGTTCAACAGAAACTTGGACACCAATATTAGCAAATGACCCTTATCTTTTTGATGTATCAGAAGATGCTGTCGTTCCAACAACTTCTTTATTTCAATTACAAACAGCAGATGGTATTCCAGTAAATACTTCAGTTTTAGTTAATTGGATAGGTAGAATAGGTGATGACCCAGATGCAGTAGGTTGGGGAATATTAACATATGGAGCATCTGCATCTCCTAGCGTATCTCCTTCTATTAGTATTTCACCATCAATTAGTCCTTCGGTTTCACCAAGTATATCATTATCGCCAAGTTTATCACCATCTTTAAGTCCATCAATCTCGCCTAGTATTTCACCATCTGTTTCTCCAAGTGTTAGTATTTCGCCTAGTATTTCGCCAAGCTTAAGCCCTAGTATCTCTACTAGTTTAAGTCCAAGTTTATCTCCATCACTTTCACCTTCTATCTCACCATCTGTATCACCTAGTATATCAATTTCACCAAGCTTGTCTCTATCATTATCACCTAGTTTATCACCTAGTATTAGTCCAAGTGTTAGTCCTAGTATTTCTATATCTCCTTCAATAAGCCCAAGCTTAAGTCCTAGTTTATCACCAAGCATATCTCCATCAATCAGTCAATCTCTTTCGCCAAGTTTGTCTTCTTCAGTTAGTCCATCAGTATCTTTAAGCCCATCTTTGAGTCCGTCTTTAAGTCCTTCATTGTCTCCAAGTATTTCTTTCTCATTAAGCCCATCTTTATCTCCAAGCATTAGTCCATCGGTATCGCCAAGTATTAGTTTAAGTCCATCATTGTCACTGAGTTTATCACCATCATTATCTCCAAGTATTTCACTGTCAGTTTCACCGAGTGTATCTCTATCACCATCCGTATCTCCTAGTGTTGGATATAAAGATTATACTATGGGGAATTATGCAGTATTGCCAACTAATAATAATGATTTAGAAACAAATTATTCTACTCAGGATATAATAGATGTAGAAACTGAAAACAATGATAGGGTATCACAAACGGGGTTATTGGAATATACAATACATCAGTATAAAAATTACGTAGAAGGTGAAACAAATTGTATATTAAAATGGATAGGTCGAGTAAATATAGCTCCATCAACATCTACGGTGTATCTACAAATTTATAATATTGATACTTCTTCTTGGGAAACAGTTGATAGTGACAATTCTTCAAATATTGATACTGACTTTACTTTAACAGTGACTATCACCGATTTGACCGATTATAAAGATGGACAAGATTTAATAACTTGCAGAATTTATCAACTAGACATATAGACTAAAATGGCATTTACATATAATGATAATAGAATAAAGTATTCAGATAATGGTATTTCATATAATGGTGGTGGTTTAATTTTAGAAGCAAATTTATGGTCCATTGATTTTATTATTCCATCTATAAGTCCTTCTATATCACTTAGTCCATCGTTATCTCCTTCAATCTCTCCATCATTATCTCCAAGTATTTCACCAAGTATTTCGCTTTCTTTAAGTCCATCATTAAGTCCATCGTTAAGTCCAAGTATCTCACCATCAGTTTCACCTAGTATATCTCTTTCACCATCACTCTCATATAGTTTAAGCCCATCATTAAGCCCATCATTAAGTCCAAGCATTAGCCCTAGTGTAAGTCCAAGTATATCTCTATCTCCTTCGCTTTCACCTAGTTTAAGCCCATCTCTTTCACCATCAATCTCGCTTTCTATATCTCCTAGTATTTCGCCTTCAATTTCACCATCAATTAGCCCATCGGTAAGTCCAAGCGTATCTATAAGTCCATCCATTAGTCCTTCAATCAGCCCTAGTGTCTCACCATCAATTTCGCCAAGTATCTCACCATCCGTAAGTCCTAGTATTTCAATTTCACCTTCTATTTCTTCGAGTATAAGTCCTTCTTTGTCACCAAGCATAAGTCCTTCAGTAAGTCCATCAGTTTCACTTTCTCCTTCGCTTTCACCAAGCGTAAGCCCATCTGTTAGCCCAAGTATATCATTGAGTCCTTCGTTATCACCTAGTATATCTCCTAGTATTTCACCAAGTATTAGTCCTTCTATATCTCCTAGTGTGTCATTAAGTCCTTCAATCTCACCAAGTATATCTCCTTCAATCTCACCATCACTTTCACCATCATTATCGCCTTCACTTTCACCAAGTATTTCTCCTTCAGTTAGTCCAAGTGAAAGTCTTTCTCCATCATTAAGTCATTCAATTAGTCCATCAATCTCTCCAAGCATTTCTCCTTCTATATCACCATCATTAAGTCCATCATTGTCGCCATCGTTATCACCATCATTAAGTCCAAGTATTTCACCATCAGTAAGTCCTTCTGTGTCATTATCCCCTTCATTATCTCCAAGTTTGTCTCTTTCATTATCTCCAAGTATTTCACCAAGCATTTCACCATCCGTAAGTCCAAGTATATCTCTTTCGCCAAGTTTATCACCTTCGCTTTCTTCTTCGCTTTCTCCTTCTATATCTCCTAGTATTTCGCCTTCTGTTAGCCCAAGTGTTTCATTGAGTCCTTCGTTGTCTCCAAGTTTAAGCCCATCATTAAGTCCTTCTATTAGTCCAAGTATTTCTCCATCTGTAAGTCCTAGTATTTCAATAAGTCCATCATTATCACCTTCATTAAGTCCATCGCTATCACCAAGCTTATCGCCAAGTATAAGTCCTTCAGTATCACCAAGTGTATCATTAAGCCCATCTCTTTCGCCAAGTTTAAGCCCTAGTATAAGTCCATCAATAAGTCCTTCAATCTCACATAGTTTGAGTCCTAGTTTAAGTCCTTCAGTTAGTCCGAGTATTTCGTTATCACCTTCAATAAGCCCAAGTATAAGTCCTAGCTTAAGTCCATCGCTTTCACCTTCTATATCACCATCAATTAGTCCGAGTGTATCTATTTCACCAAGCTTATCTCCTTCTATTTCACCAAGCATATCTCCTTCAGTATCACCGAGTGTTTCAATTTCGCCTTCTATATCTTCATCATTAAGCCCATCATTGTCTCCATCATTATCTCCTTCAATAAGCCCATCTGTATCTCCAAGTGAATCTATATCACCATCGCTATCACCAAGCATAAGTCTTTCTGTAAGTCCTTCAATCTCACATAGTATAAGTCCGAGTTTATCACATTCTTTATCGTCATCTGTAAGTCCTTCTGTATCTTTGAGTCCTTCAATAAGCCCTTCAATAAGTCCATCTGTATCCCCAAGTGTTAGTATTTCACCATCATTATCTCCTAGTATAAGCCCTAGTATAAGTTTATCACTTTCACCATCTCTTTCACCTAGTCTTTCACCAAGCATTTCTCCTTCTGTTAGCCCAAGTGTATCCTTAAGTCCTTCAATCTCACCTTCATTAAGCCCATCATTAAGCCCATCATTAAGTCCAAGCATTAGCCCTAGTGTAAGTCCAAGTATATCTCTATCTCCTTCGCTTTCACCTAGTTTAAGCCCATCTCTTTCACCATCAATCTCGCCATCAGTATCTCCAAGTATCTCTCTATCACCTTCTATCTCTCCAAGCTTATCCCCAAGCTTAAGTCCATCAATCTCGCCTAGTATTTCACCATCAATATCTCCCAGTGTTAGCCCATCTATTAGCCCATCTATTTCTCCTTCAGTTTCACCAAGTGCTATTTACTTTGGAAGACCAACAACATTATTAACCCAAAAAGATAAAACAACATTATTAACCCAAAAAGATAAAACAACATTATTAACCCAAAAAGATAAAACAACATTATTAACTAAATAGAATTTCAAATATTTATTTGACCCATTTATATTACATTATTATAATTAAAGGAGAAAAAAATTATGGCTAGTTTATCACCATCATTATCACCAAGTATAAGTTCAAGTTTAAGCTCATCGTTGAGTCCATCTTTGTCATCTTCTGTAAGTCCTTCAGTATCTTTAAGTCCGAGTTTATCTCCATCGGTCAGTCCAAGTATAAGCATTAGTCCTAGTGTTAGTCCTAGTCCTTCACCAGAGCAACCACAATCAACAGATCCATTAGATTCTCCTGATCATGCTTTGGCTCATCGAGTCATTGCTAACTATCCATCTGCTCCTGCTAAGTCTCTTGTGGTAGATAATAGTGGCAACGTCGGCATAGGAACGACGACTCCTATTGCCAAATTATCTGTAAAAGGAGGTGGAACAGGTACAGGAAGATTACTACAACTCACTGACTCTGCAAATACGGAAA
>Ga0307928_10000289_pt1 | contig 37297 bp, 26 predicted proteins | sample AceLakmetagen232_FD_201815 | JGI IMG/M metagenome (GOLD analysis project Ga0307928, IMG submission 201815) | Saline water microbial communities from Ace Lake, Antarctica - #232 | ecosystem: Environmental > Aquatic > Non-marine Saline and Alkaline > Saline | place: Antarctica: Ace Lake... | reverse complement strand
TGGTTATTGCTTCATTAAGCTGGTTAATCTTTGATTTCCACCTCGATTTTTAGATTATTTGGGATACTGGACCTGATACTTTCTATGGCCTTAGAAACACTGCCTGCAGCAGCTATATGATTATCTTTGATAAGTATCCTGTCAAAAAGGCCGAAGCGATGATTATGGCCGCCACCGCAGAGTACCGCATATTTCTCAATTTTTCGTAAAGAGGGTTTTGTTTTCCTTGTATCTAAAATTTTAACCTTATAAGGCTCTGCAATTTTTGCAAATTTACTGGTAAGAGTCGCAATTCCAGACATATGCTGAATAAAATTAAGGCAGATCCTCTCAGCCTTTAAAATTGACAGGGTTGATCCGCTAATGTTGCATACTCTATCCATATATTTTAGACTGTCCCCATCATTTTTTAAACTGACAATTTTTATGCTTCTGTCAATTTCTTCAAGCGTAAGAACTGCCACATCCAGACCGCTTAATATTGTGTCACCGGCTTCTTTGCATACAATATATGAAAATGAATTCCTGTTCGGTGGGATTAGATATTTAGAGGTTATATCTCCAAAGCTGTCCAGGTCTTCAGAAATAGCTCCTCTTATGATATCTATTACTTCACTTTTTATAATCTTATTTTCCATTATTATTTTAATATTTCTAATATTTTAAACTTTTTTAAAATATACTTTATTTTTTTTGAGTACTATATGTTTTTTCCAGTTTTTGTCATCTTTTTCCAGGAAATCATTTCTCTGGTGTGTCCCTCTGCTTTCCTTCCTCAAACTTGCCGCTTTTATTATAAGGCTGGCTACGGTGAGCATATTGGCAAACTCAAGTATGTTCTTGTCTTTTTTGTTATAAAGGTAACTGCTATTTATGTGAAAGTTTACAAACTCCCATGCTTCTTTTAAGCTCTTAGCATCCCGCAGTATACCGACCTTCCTGGTCATGATGTTTTTCAGGTCCGAAGTGAGAGTTTTTATATCCGGTTTCTTGTCATCAAATTTACCAGCTTTTCTTTTTTTAATTTTAGCTTTATCCAAAAGCTTATTTATGTACTCAATTGTTTTATTTTCATACTCTGTGTTTTTTGGGTTTAGTTTTTTTTCGATATCTTTATATATCTTCCAGCCATATACCATGCCTTCTATAAGGGAATTGCTGGCCAGTCTATTTGCACCATGTACTCCTGTTGCAGCTACCTCACCGCAGCAATACAGGCCTTCTATATTTGTTTTTCCATTATAGTCTGTTTTGATTCCACCGTCTAAGTAATGTTCGGCTGGAGATACCTTGATTAAATCTTTTTTTAGATTCAGGCCGTTTTCCCTGAGTTTTGAGATTATATTGGGAAAGCGTATTTTGAGATGGCTTTCAGGGATATTTGTAGCATCAAGATAGACGTAATTAGAACCACACTTATCCATTACTCTTATCATTTCCTTTACCACTATGTCTCTGGGAGCCAGTTCTGCTCTTGGATGCCTGCCGACCATAAATCTCGCTCCATGGCAATCCCTGAGGTATGCGCCCTCTCCTCTTAAGGCTTCACTTATCAAAAATAGTTTTGAGTCTTTTGTTTTAAATACTGTGGGGTGAAACTGGACAAATTCTATATCCGTAATAGAGATTCCTGCTCTGTAGGCCATGGCAATACCATCTCCGGTTGATATTGGAGGGTTTGTGGAGAGATTATAAATCTGGCCAATCCCGCCGCTCGCAATTACAATATTGGAAGTGGGGTGTATTTCAATCTTATTAGTATTTATATCCATGCCCAGAGCCCCTATACATTTGTTCTTATAAACTAATATATCCAGAACAAAATATTCAGGAAGGAAATTTATCTGTTTTAAGCCCTTTGAGTGAGAAACTAATTTTTTCTCAAGCTCTTCTCCGGTAGCATCTCCTCCGGCATGAAGGATTCTGGGATAGCTGTGGCCTCCTTCGGTGGTCAGGCTTATCTCTCCTTCGGAAATATCAAAATTTGTACCGATTTCTATTAAATCCTCTATCATTTTTGGCGCAGTTTTCACCAGTATTTTTACTGCTTTACTGTCGCAGAGACCCTGACCGGCTATTATGGTATCCTGGTAATGGTTTTTCCAGAGATCGGGTTTTCTAATTACTGCGGCAATACCACCCTGGGCATACCAGGTTGTTGAATCGGAAAGGGAACTTTTAGTAATTACTTTTATATTATTATTTTTTGCCAGTCTCATTGCAGTAGAGAGGCCTGCAATTCCGCTGCCAATAACAATACAATCGCAGTATTTATGAATTTTCTGGCAGAATAATGGATTTATTAAATATCTTGGTAACATAATTTATTTTATGGCTATCATTCTTTCAATAGCCGATCTAGATTTTTGAATGATTTCTTCCGGTACTTTTATTTCATATCTCTCATCTTCCAGTGACCATAGGACCTTTTCAAGATTTATAAGCTTCATATCGGGGCATATGGCTCTGTTGGTAGCGGCATAGAAGGTTTTGGCTGGATTCTCTTTTTTAAGTCTATGCAGTATTCCAATATCTGTTCCGATTATAAAGTTCTTTTTTTTACTTTTTTTTATATATTTTAACATTCCTTCAGTAGAAGCTACTTTATCAGCAATACTTATTACATCAGGCGTGCATTCAGGATGTACTATAACTGCAGCATCCAGGTGCTCCTTTTTAAGCTGAATGATTTCTTTAACATTAATCATAACGTGGGTGGGACAATATCCATTCCATAATATAAGTTTTCTGCCTGTCTGACTCTGAACGTAACTTCCCAGGTACTTATCCGGTATGAATATTATTTCTTTGTTTTTTGGAATGGATTTTACCACGTTTACTGCATTCGAAGAGGTGCAGCAGATATCACTTAAGGCCTTAACTTCAGCAGTGGAATTTACATAACATACTACAACAGCATCAGGATGTTCATTTCTTAGTTTCTTAAGCTGAGCTGCGCCAAGCATATCAGCCATCGGGCAGCCGCTGTTTTTATCAGGAAGCAGAACTTTTTTAGCGGGACATAATATTTTAGCAGTTTCAGCCATAAAGTGCACTCCGCAGAATACTATAATCTTACTCTGTGCTTTTGATGCTTCTATGCTTAACCCGAGAGAATCTCCTACAAAGTCTGCTGCATCCTGCACTTCGCCAATTTGATAATTGTGAGCTAATATAATGGCATTCTTTTTTGTTTTTAGTTTAATAATATTATCAAGAAGTTCTGGTTTTGCATTCATATTTTTCCCCCTCTTGTACAGTAGAGATTCTTTTATCATTTTAAAACAACATTTATAAAAATAAAATAAGCACTTTATCTTATATCTGAAAAACAGAATCAGTATTTTTTTATCTTTAATATAGAATTGTCGGAAAAAGAAATTTAAAAAAGCTTATCAGTCCGAAAGATTTATTTATTTTTCTTTTAATGCTATTATTTCAAATTCAGATATATTTAATTGAAATTTAAAATACCTTTATAATTTTAGTGGGGTAAATTCTTGAAGCTGGTTATAAGCGAGAAAGAAATAGCAGCCGGAAGAATTGCGCATATACTTGCCGGAAATGGTGTATACCTCCAAAAAGTATATGGGGTTCCTATCTATTGCTTCAAGATTGATGGTGAGGATTACAGTGTTATCGGGCTTAAAGGTCATATAATGAAAGTGGACTTTCCCAGGGAATATGCAAACTGGTTTAAAGTGGACCCCGTAAAGCTTATTGATGCTAAAATAGAAAAAATTCCCGCCCAGAGAAAGATAGTCCAGGCACTGAATAAAATATCCAGTGATGCGGATGAGATTATCATAGCCACAGACTATGATAGAGAAGGTGAGCTTATTGGCTATGATGCAATGCAGCTGGTAAAAGAAAAAAATGCTCTTGCTCCTGCAAAAAGGGCAAAGTTTTCAGCGATTACTCCAAAAGATATAAACCAGGCATTTTCAAAACTGGGAAAAATTGATCTGGGTCTTGCTTTTGCAGGAAGAGCAAGGCAGGATATTGACCTGATATGGGGAGCCACACTGACACGCTTTTTATCCCTTTCCACCTATCAAATTAAGGATAAATTTCTTTCGGTGGGGAGAGTACAGACACCCACTCTTACCATTATTGTAGATAGAGAGCTGGAGATAAGATCGTTTGTCCCCACTCCTTATTGGGTTGTAAGTGTGAAGCTTAAAACAGAATCCGGCGAGGAATTTGAAGCTATTCATAAGAGAAAAAGATTTTTAAAGAAAGAAGATGCGCAGAGTGTTTTTACTAAGCTGGGTGACAGTGGAACTGTCCTGGGAATAAATGAAAGCGTTAAAGATATAAAACCCCCGGCACCTTTTGACACTACTGCCCTTATAATAGGCGGAAGTTCAATTGGTTTTACTGCATTAAAGACTATAAATATTGCTGAAAATCTGTATATGAACGGTTATATAAGTTATCCCCGCACTGATAACACAGTGTATCCTTCCTCCATAGATGTAAAGGGAATAGTAAGGATGCTTGGCAGCTCCTATGAATATTCCAGGATGTCTGAAGTGGTCCTTGCCCAGAAGAAGATAGTGGCAAGACGGGGTAAAAGAAGATCGACAGACCATCCGCCAATTCATCCTACATCAGTTGCGCAAAAAGCCAGCCTGAGTGGTGATGAGTGGAAGCTATATGATCTGATTGTAAGAAGATTTATATGTACCCTGCTTCCTGCAGCAAAAATTAAAATTATGACTGCAACTATTGGTATAAATGGAGAGTCATTCATTGCTAATGGCTCAAACTTTATAGAGAGAAATTGGATAAAGTTTTATCCTTACTATAAGCGTAAAGATGTTTTTATTCCTCAGCTTAAAAAAGAACAAATATTAACTGTCAGCGGTAAGGAATTGCTGGATAAAAAAACAAAACCACCTGCAAGGTATACCCAGGGAAGGCTGGTTGAAAAAATGGATGAACTTGGCCTGGGGACAAAGGCAACCCGCCATACAATTATACGAAACTTAATCCTTAGAGGATATGTGAGCGACAACCCTCTTCATGCTTCTGAAAAAGCTATTGCAGTAGTTAAGATGTTAAAAAAACATGCTGAAAAGATATCATCCCCGGATATGACTTCAGAGCTGGAAATGTATATGAGCGGTATTGTGAGTGGGGATGAAACCAAAGAAGATGTTGTGAATAGGTCGAGAAAGATGTTAAGTGAAGTAATGACTGTTCTTCAGAATGAAAAGGGTGAGATATCACAAGAGATAAAAAAAGCAATCAGAGAAGATCTGGTGGTTGGTAAATGTCATGGTGAAAATTGTAATGGAGATTTAATTGTCAGAACTGCAAGAAAAACAAAGAAAAGATTTATAGGATGCAATGCTTATCCTGAGTGCAGAATTACATTTCCACTTCCGCAAAGAGGTTTACTAGTCACCACAAGGAAGGAGTGCAGCCACTGTGGATATCCTATAGTTAAAATTATAAATAAAGGGAGAAAGCCCTGGGATTTATGTATAAATCCGGATTGTCCTGGAAAAGATGGGAAATATAAAAACTACAACAATAATAAATGAAGTGAAGAGACTTCTGGTTGAAGCAAGTTTTAATCTTCCTTGTGATGTTATAGAAGCTGTAAAGAGCGCTGCTAAGAAAGAGATTAGCGAGAGAGCCAAAGAAATCCTTGAACTTATATTAGAGAATGCAAAAATTGCAAAAAAACAGAAACTTCCGTTATGTCAGGATTGCGGCACAGTTTATATTGATCTTGATATTGGTCCTGGTATCTGTATTGATAACAGCGGCAGTTTGAATAGCTTATTGAACAAGGCAGTAGCGGATACTTATACCAGTAGTTATCTTAGAAAATCAATAGTTTCTGACCCGCTATATGAGAGAAAAAACACTTTATACAACACTCCTGCAGTAATTTATACCAGTTTTACTTCCAGTCCCGGTCTTCATATAAAAATATATTTAAAAGGTGGAGGTAGTGAAAATTGTTCCTATCTTTATATGCTGGATCCATCAGCCGGCGAGGATGAAATAATTGAGTTGGTTTTGGATGTGGTAAAAAAGAATGTTACCAAATGCTGCCCGCCGGTAATTGTTGGTATTGGAGTTGGCGGGACGTCTTCAGAAGTGGCCAAACTTGCAAGGGCAGCCAGTTTTAGAAATCTGGAGATTAGAAATCCGGATAAAAGATACAGGCAGTTAGAAGAGAAAATACTGGACGTAATAAATGAGACTGGGATAGGACCGCAGGGTCTGTGTGGAAAAACAACTGCTCTGGCTTGTAATATAGAGTATGCTCCCTGTCATATGGCTACTCTTCCTCTGGCAGTTTTTATGAGCTGTCATTCCACAAGAAGGGCTGAATCAAAAATATCACCGCCATAAATATCGTAAGCTACAAACAGAGGAAAATCTTCTATTACTATCTTATGTACTGCTTCTGCCCCCAAATTACCATATGCAATGATTTTAATATCTTTTACTTTTGTAGAAAGATATGCGGAAATGCCTCCTACTGATACAAGATAAACAGACTTATATTTTTTTAGAAGTTCTTTTATCTTATCACTCCTCCTGCCTTTTCCTATCATTGCTTTAAGTCCTGCCTTAAGCAGTGGCTCGGTTAAATTATCCATTCTGGCACTGGTGGTTGGACCAATACTTCCGCTCTTCTTGCCCGGAGGTGTTGGTGAGGGACCTGCATAAAATATGGTATTATTTTTTAAATCAAAGGGCAATTTTTTATGGCATCTGATATCTTCAATAATTCTCTTGTGAGCTGCATCCCTGGCACTGAATATAGTACCACTTAAATAAATGGTATCTCCGGCTTTTAATTTTCTGATCTTTTCTTCTATCAGCGGTGTGGATAACCTGAAAGTATTGCTGCTCATTTTTTACCAGTCTTTCTAACCCTTATAGTTTTACTCATCATCGGTATTAAAATATCTGTCTCTTTTAAAATAATTGTCGTAGGGATACAGCGGTTTTTTGGCAGAAGGTGGTTTTTTACCTCTTCTTGAACTAAAGACTAACATAAAAATTATAAAAATTATAAATAAGCCGATAATACCTAAAATTACAATTAGAAAATAGGTCAGCAGCTTTGTTTTTCTACCTTCTATATATATTCTCTTCTCATCACCATATTTTATATTCCATACGGCAGTGTTATTATCCTCAATTATATCTGCATTGTGGCTGGTTATTTTTACTGGAAATTTTACCCGATAGGTTATATTTAAAATATTACTGTCTGCTTTAGCCAGATCATCAATCCGATTGTAGTCAGAATTTATATCTGAAGAGGCAAGGAGCGTCTCGTCTATTTTCATATCTATATAGTCTTCAAAGGAATATTCATTATGAAAGAAAAACTCCTTTACCTCCATTTTTGCATTAAGAGGGAATTCAGACAGATCATCTATTGAAATACTTGGTAAAAATCTGATATCATCAAAAGGGATAGTGGAACTGAAGTGGGTATGATCTTCTTCTTCAAAAGTGTTATATTCTGCTCCATCTACATCAGGGAGATGACTTTCAAGTATTTCATGTATTTTATCAGAAATGGATTGACTCTGACCCAGGGCCACTTCACTCTTCTGGATATACTCCGTTTTAACTGCTATATCAATAGTCCTGGTGCCTGAATAATTAGAATTTATCCTGGTAAAGACATCAATTAAAGTCTGGTCGCAGGAAGAAATAAAAGGAATTATAAATATAAATAAAATAAGAATTATTAAAATTTTTAAATATTTTAATTTTGTCATGGTCCCTTTATCACATTTATAAATAATTCTAACATATCGAATATTAATATTGTATAAAAAAGTTAGCCGTCTGTTTCATTCCACAGTAACTTTAATGCTTTTTCGAAATACGGCAGATTTCCTTTGGAGCGGCCCAAATTATAAAGAGCAGCACCGGACCAGTGATAATTTGACATATCTGATATATTACATTGCATAAAGGAAAATGAACCCAAAATTTGTTTGTTGACGTATATAATTAATATGTTAGCATATTGAATTAATAATTAAAGATAACATTTGCCTGGTAGGGCGTTAATAATTCTATAATTTTTAGAGCTTCTTAAAGCTGTAATAGCACCAGAGATAATCCAGGAAGGATTGGTGGGCTGATAGTGGGTTTATATATAGGTTATGATATAGGGTCAATTAGTATTAACAGGGCAATTATAGGCGAAAAAAAAGAAATAGTGGAAGTACTGCCGTATACAAGACACTTTGGAGAACCTGTAGAATTAGCGAAAAAAGATATTGAATCAATATATAAAGGCAGTTACAAAAATAGGATAAGTGGTATTTGCTTTACCGGTTCTGGAGGGAAAGAAATTGCATCCTTGCTTGGGATTAATTTTATTAATGAAATAGAAGCAATAGTTAGCGCTGTAAAATTTTTATACCGGGATATAAAAACTGTTATAGAAATTGGGGGCCAGGATTCCAAATTCATTGATCTTGTCTACGGCGATTATGCAATGAATGAGCTATGTGCAGCAGGAACAGGCGCTTTTCTTGACCAGCAGGCTTCAAGATTCGGCTTAACTATAGAAGAATTTGCCAGGTTAGCATTAAAATCAAAAAATCCATCAACTATTGCCGGCAGATGCAGTGTGTTTGCAAAAACAGATATGATACATCTCCAGCAGGAAGCAGCAAGAGATGAGGATATTATCCTTGGCCTGTGTTACGCAATGGCCAGGAGTTTTAAATCAGGGATTGCTAAGGGTAAGAAATTTATACCTCCAATAGCATTCTGCGGTGGAGTCTCTTTTAATGAGGCTATGATCAAAGCTCTTGAGGATACGTTGGGGGAAAAAATATTAATTCCAGAGCACAGGGCATCTATGGGGGCTATTGGGGCTGCAATAAGTTTAAGCTTAAAGGCAAGGGTAGAAGATTTAAATATTTCCGGATTAGCAGATAAATTAGATGAATATCTTAAAAATTTTAAATACAGGAGAGAAACATTTGCTCCTCTGACTATGGCTAAATCCAGACTGCCTTCTAAGAAAACTTATGAATATAGTTTTGGCAGTAAGAAAGTTGATGCCTATATTGGAATAGATGTTGGCTCGATAAGCACTAATGTTGTGGCTATAGATGAGAACAAAAGACTTATTGAAAAATGTTATCTGCGGACAGCTGGAAGACCCATAGAGGCGGTGCGAAAAGGTATTGAGATCCTTGGCAGCAAAGTAGGAGATAGGATCAATGTTAAAGGTGTGGGTACCACAGGTTCCGGAAGGTATTTAATAGGTGATTTTGTTGGTGCGGATGTAGTAATAAATGAAATAACCGCTCAGGCAACAGCGGCAGCAGATATTGATAGCTCGGTTGATACTATCTTTGAAATTGGCGGCCAGGATTCAAAATTTATATCACTGAAGGATGGGGTGATAGTTGATTTTGAGATGAATAAAGTTTGCGCTGCCGGTACCGGTTCCTTTCTGGAAGAGCAGGCTGAAAGGTTTGATATAAAGATTGAGGATTTCGGGGACATAGCGCTTAAAGCAAAAAGCCCTTTAAATCTGGGAGAGCGCTGTACTGTTTTTATGGAAACCAATGTTTATTCCCATTATCAAAAGGGCGCCAGCATTGAAGATATCCTGGCAGGTCTTGCTTATTCTATTGCCATGAATTACATAAACCGGGTGGTTGAAAGAAAAAAAATAGGTAAAAAGATTTTCTTCCAGGGTGCAGTTGCATTTAATAGGTCAGTTGTAGCTGCTTTTGAAAATTATCTTGGCAAAGAAATAATCGTACCCGAAAATCATGAAGTAACAGGAGCAATAGGAGCAGCAATTAAAGTGCTTAAAAGCTCTCCTAAACAAGTAAAATTCAGAGGATTTGAAAATATATCTAAAGTAAGTTACTCCCAGAGTTCTTTTGAATGCAAGGGTTGTCCGAACAGATGTGAAATAAAAAAGATTTCCATTAAAGGGCAGCCTCCTTTATTTTATGGCGGCAGGTGTGAAAGATATGAAAAGGTAGACTCAAAAAATAGCGATATTCCAGATTATTTTGCTGAACGTGAAAACTTACTTTTAAATTCCTATGAACCTAAAGACAATAAAGGATCAAAAAGGGTTGGTATACCATATTCTATGCTTACGCATGAATTCTACCCTTTCTGGAATGCATTCTTTTCAGAGCTGGGTTTTGATTTTATCCTGTCAGATAAGACCAATAAAAAGATAATTAGTGATGGACTCCAGAGCTCTGTAGCTGAAACCTGTTTTCCAATGAAGGTCACTCTCGGGCATGTGCAGAATCTACTGGAGAAGGGAGTTGATTACTTATTTCTACCCACTATCAGGGATATGCCTACAAAAGAAAAAAATATTAAGGGAGACAGGACCGGAAGTTATCCCTGCCCATTCATCCAGGGAACCTGGGCATTTGTAGAATCTGCTATAAATACAGGAGAAGTTAAGATTCTTAAGCCTATTCTTAATTTTAGTTTCGAAGAGTATATAAAAGAAAAACAGTTGGCTAAATTAGGAAGAGAACTTGGAAGGGATAGAAGGTCAATAAAAAAAGCCATAAGGCAGGCATATCTTGCCCAGAGAAAATTTTACTCATCTGTTAGAAAAAGAGGAAAAGAAGTACTTGAGAGTCTTAAAGATGACGAGATTGCAATTGTTATAGTTAGCAGGTCATATAATAGTTGCGACAGGGCAATCAGCATGGATGTTCCCAAAAAGCTGAGGGAACTTGGCTTTAAAGTAATTCCTACTGACTACCTGCCTGTGGACTCTATTGATCTTTCAAAAGAATGGCCAAATCTGTACTGGGAATTCGGGGATAGAATTATGAGTGCAGCTGAGATAATAAAAAAAGACAGGAGGCTGTACCCGGTTTATATCACTAATTTTGGCTGCGGACCTGATTCTTTTATACTTCAGTATTTCGAGAGGGAGATGGATAGACCATTTTTAAAACTGGAGGTAGATGAGCATTCTGCAGGTGCTGGAGTGATAACCAGATGCGAAGCATTTATAGATTCCCTGATGAATGTAAGAAATAAGAAGGCTCCTTTGCCTGTTCAATCAAAAACTAAGGGTAAAGACGCTGTTTTTAAGAAAAGCCAGGCAAGGGTAATATATATTCCCTATATGGGTGATGGTGCTGTTGTCCTGAAACATGCTTTCAGGTCAGAAGGAATTAATGCTGAGATGCTGTATTCTGATGATGAAACACTTAAGCTGGGAAGGAAATATACGCTGGGAAAGGAATGTTACCCATTTATTATAACTACCGGAGATATTATAAAGACATTGGAACACAACGATCCAAAAAAAGTGGCTTTCTTCATGCCCCAGACATATGGGCCCTGCCGGTTTGGACAGTATAATAAAATGCAAAAGATAATAATAAAAGAGTTGGGGTACGAAGATGTGCCCATTATCTCGCCAGGCGCTCCAGAAAGTAGTCAGTTTTACAAGGAGTATGATATGCAGGGGTTAAGGGGATTCGTACTGCTTATGAAAGCAATGTCTGGTCTTTTTACTGTAGATTACCTGAATAAAATGCTCCGGCAAACAAGACCTTATGAGATAGAAAAAGGGAAAACAAATAAAGTTTATAAAAAATATATAGGAGATGTATGCCAGTCTGTAGAAAATGACCCTATGTACAAGACGCTGGACAGGATGGTAAGAATTTTAAGAGATGCCAGAAGAGATTTTGAGAATATACCAATTAAGAAAACAGATAAACCGCTGGTAGGCATAGTGGGTGAAATATTTGTCAGGAACCATCCCTATAGCAATAATGAGATTATAAAGAGAGTTGAAGCACAGGGCGGAGAGGTGGAGTTCCCTTCATTTGGAGAGTGGCCGGATCATACTACTGCTACCAGAAAAATAGATATTGCAATCAAGCAGACTGATATTTATTATAAGATTATAAAATCATTTAGTATTAATGGTAAGAGAAGAGGGAGCAGCGCCAGCTTCCGGGAACTGGTTGAGCTTACTGCTGATTTTGCAAAGGGAATAGGATTTTATGTCTCAAATAGGGCTATTTATAAATTACTGGAAAATTGCCACTACAAAATGGAAAAACCTCTAAAGGGCTTCTTAAGAGAAGATAAAGAAACCGGCATTTATGATATCTGGGACAACGCCGAACCTTACATAATCAAGTGGTTTGGGGAAACTGCTCTCTCCATTGGCAAATCAGTTGACTGGATTAAAAAAGGAGCAGATGGGATTATAAATGTACTTCCCTTTACCTGCATTCCCGGAAATATTGTTAATGCTGCTTCAAAGAGGATCAGAGAAAAGTATAAGATACCCTGGCTTAACATTGCCTTCGATGGACTGGAGCAGGGAACAACTGAGACCCGTCTGGAAGCTTTTATGTATCAGGCAAAGCAATATAAGAAGAATAAGAAATAAAATACAGTGTTTTACACCAGTTCTTTGTTTGAGGAGATAGATTTAAAAATTGTTAAAGATTACTTGAAAATATTCAATAAAAAGAGCTTAACCAGATGCCTCCAATTTTAGCTATTCTGAAAGAGAGCAATGAAACAGATATTAAGTGACAACTGGTTTTTGATTTGCTCAAAAGATATAAATGACTATGGAGAAACCATATCCAGGCCAGGGTATGTACAGGATAGATGGTATCCCACAAGTATTCCAAATACGGTCGTTGCAGCCCTGGTAGATAACAACGTCTATGACGACCCTTATCCTGGACTAAATTTACTGGAAATTCCCGGTTACAAGAAAGACCGAAACATCAATTTTTCGCTACAATACAAGCCAGAAGATAGTCCCTTTAGAAAATCCTGGTGGTATAGGACTGAATTTGTTATAGATAGTTCCCTGGAGGGGCAGCGAATCTGGCTCAACTTTCGCGGAATCAATTATTCTGCAAATATCTGGATCAATGGCAAAAGAATTGCCGGCACCGATTATGTGAACGGAACCTTCAGGCTGTATGATTTTGAAATTACTAATTTTGTGCTTACCGGTAAAAAAAATGCTCTGGCTGTTGAAGTCTTTTCACCGGAACCCGATGATCTGGCAATAACCTTTATTGACTGGGCACCCGGCATGCCGGATGATAATATGGGGATCTGGCAGCCTGTAATTTTATATTCTTCCGGACCGGTTGCTTTAAAAAATATATTTGTCCATACCCGGCTCAATACCCATACACTGGATGAAGCAGAACTAGCGATTGAAACTGAGATAGTTAATACTCAAGATCACATAGTAGAGACAGAAATTGAATGCACCATAGAAAATATAACGTTTAATAAACACATTGCAGTAAACCCCCTGTCTTCAAACAAACTCATTTTAACTCATCAGGAATTCCCCCAATTAAAAATAAGAAATCCCCGCTTATGGTGGCCATATCAGTTAGGGAAACCGGAATTGTACGAACTCAGAATGATTTTAAAGACCAAAGATAATGTTTCAGACAGCACAAACGTTACTTTTGGAATTCGCGAAATCAAGACAGTCAACAACGAACATGGAGCGCGACTGTTTCTCATTAATGGCAAAGAATTATTAATCCGGGGAACTGCATGGTCCCCCGATTTAATGTTACGTCAATCAAAGAGACAGGATGAAATTGATATTGATTTTCTCATTAATTTAAATATGAATGCAGTACGCCTGGAAGGGAAACTGGCTGCTGATTATTTCTGGGATCTATGTGATCAAAAAGGTATACTTGTGCTTGCCGGCTGGCCTTGCTGCAATCATTTTGAAAAATGGGATATCTGGAAATATGGTGATATAAATGTCGCCAGAGAATCCGAGAGATCTCAGATTTTGCGTTTACGGAATCATCCCTCATTTGCTGCCTGGTTTTATGGAAGTGATTTTCCGCCTCCTGAGAATGTGGAACGAGTCTATCTGAAAGTTTTACAGGAGACATATAATAATTTGCCAGGAATTTCAAATGCAGCACATAAACCATCCAAACTTACAGGTGTTACCGGGGTCAAAATGACCGGTCCTTATTCGTATGTGCCTCCGATATACTGGTATGACGAGGAAAGAGAAGGATATGCGGAGCGCTTTAATACTGAAACCTGTCCGGATGTTTGTATTCCTATAATGGAAAGTATAGAAAAGATGCTCCCCAGGGATCAATTATATGTTGGAAGTGAGGCATGGAATCATCATGCCGGAGTCGGAGAGCAGTTTAATAACACTGAAAAAATTGATAAAGCAATTTCAAAACGGTACGGTCAACCAAAAGATCTGTCCGACTATTTGAAAACAGCCCAGGTTCTGGGATATGAAAGCTGGAGAGCAATGTATGAAGCGCATAACCGAAATTTCCCGAAAGCAACAGGTATTATCGGCTGGATGCACAATAGTCCCTGGCCGAGTCTTATCTGGCAATTATATGATTATTATCTAAATCCGACCGGCGCATTTTTCGGTACAAAAAAGGCCTGTGAACCTTTACATATTCAGTATTCATATGACGATCATTCAATTTGGATCATTAATAATGAGCTAAAAAGTTATCCAGACTCAAAGGTTTCTATTAAAATGTATAACTCTGATTTGACAGAAAAATTATCTACAGATTTAACAGTCAACATCGAAAAGGAGAAGAGAGAGAGAATTTTTACTTTACCAGCGATTAACGATCTCTCAGTAGTCTATTTTTTAAAACTCAGTATCGAAAAAAATCAAATTGTGAAGAGCACACAATTATACTGGTTGACAACAAATAAGGATATTTTTACAGGTGAGTATTTCTTCTATTATTCTCCCCTTAAAACTCACGCAGACATGAGTTTAATAAGAAAAATGCCCGGGACACATATAGATGTTGTTTCAAATGTGCAAAGGATAAATACTACTTATTATGCAACTGTGAAAATCACAAATTCAGGTGAGTATCTGGCCTTTTTTATCTGGATCAAATTATATAATAAAAATGCAAACAAGATTATTGCCCCGGTTTTCTGGAGCGATAACTGTGTCTCACTATTTCCATCTGAATCAGTTCAGATAAAAGCTATGATCCCGGGAGATTTCACCAATGGTGACATTATTGTTAAAACAGAAGGCTGGAACTGTTAATCTTTATATTGGTACTAAATAAAGGTCTGCTGCATCTACTCTTTTTCTCTTTTCTTTTTACACCTAAAATTTTTTCAATTCTTCTAAATTTTCCATTTTGCTTTCTAATCCGAATTGCCTTTCTTAAATAATTTTTATTGACAATTAATTATGTTTTACTGTATCATAAGCTAAAATACTTAATAAAGTCACTGGAAAAAGTAAGTTTACAAATAAAGGTTTACCTAAATGCAAAGAACCGGAGATTTAAAATTAATTCAAGAATTAAATAGATTTATAATTCTTGGAACAATACAAAATTATGGCCCCATTTCCAGGAGCGAAATAGCTAAAATGAATAATATAAGTTCTACAACAGTGACTGCTGCAGTAAAAGAATTAATCCAACAGGGATTGGTGTATGAGGATGGTGTAGGAAAATCCAGTGGTGGAAGAAAACCTATTCTTATTAAATTTTTTTCAGATAGTAAATTTATTATCACAGTTTCTATTACTAACTCCTATATTTTAATTGCTGAGACAAATTTAGAAGCAAAAGTTCGCAGGCAAAAAAAATTACCTGTTCATAATCTAACCGGTGAATTATTTGTTGATTATCTTTTAAAGTCAATTAGTCAATTTTTAGAAGAATATCCTGATTTAAAAAAATGTATTGGGATTTCCATTACCTTTCCCGGAATTATTGATGTAAACAAAGCTGTAATTTGTGAAAATACAAAATTAAAATTAAAGAACATTCCTCTAAAAGAAATGATGGAGAAACAGTTTAAACTAAAAATTTGGTTAGAAAATGATACTAATGCAATTGTGTTAGCTGAAAAGCGATTTGGGGAATATAAGAAATTTAAAAATTTAATTTATATTACAATTGACGACGGAGTAGGAGCTGGAATTGTAGTAAATGGACATATCGTTCGAGGGTGCAGTGGTGGAACAGGAGAGTTTGGTCATACAACCATAGATAGAAATGGTATTCGTTGTGATTGTGGGAATAGAGGTTGCCTTGAAAATTATGTTAACTGGCCTGCTATCTACTCCAAGGTACTGTCTTCTGTAGCACAGGGAAAACACACAATGATGTTGGAATTAGTAAAAGGAGATATAAATAAGATTACCCCATCTATTTTTCGTAGTGCATTGAAAAAAAATGATCAACTGGCAAAAGAAATTATGACGGATACTGCAGCATATCTTGCAACAGGGATAGTTAATTTAGTTAATTTATTAAATCCAGATATAATTATTTTAGGAGGGAAAGTTGCTTACGATAACCATTTTCTTATTTCTCAGGTAAAAAAATTAGTGTTTCAGCAAGCTTTAACTAATTTAACTAATAAACTGGAAATTTGTCCGATTTCTTTAGGAAAGGATTTTAGAATAATAGCTTCTGCAGCTATTCCTTTGCAAGAGATATTTCATTTTTCTGTTTCTTCTTGATTTGAGGTTAAATAAATATAAAAAATAGGTAGGTGTTGATTAAATATTTTACTTACCTAATAAAAAAAATTAAACAAAAGTATAAAAACAATTTTTTTAAGAAACTTTACGGTTAAGACAGCTTAGCTGTTAGAATGTGTGTTTTTCAAATTAAGAGGAAAATTTAATGGTTATATTGTGAGGAGGTGAGAAAGTTAAAATATGTATTTTGTTAAATGAAGGGGGTGATTATTATATCAAAGTAACGAAGATCTTCCTTTTGACCAGGTGGCGTAAGAAAAAATAGAAAGGAGGTTTTATGGTAAAAGAAAAATGAGATTTGCTCAGATTTAAAGATGTTGGCCCAAATCCCGAACAAATCTCAGAAACATTTTATTAAAATTTACTTAATAAGCAAATAATTTTAAAGGAGAGTGTAAAAATGAAAAAGTCATTATTGTGGCTAGTAGTGTTGGTATTGAGTATATCAATGGTTGCAACTTTTTCACTTGCAGGATGTAAGAAAGAAGAAGCTGCTGTAGCTGAAGAAGAGGAAGCAGTAGTTGAAGAGGAGGTGACAATTGAAGAAGAGGTAGAAGAACCAGTAGCGGAAGAGTTGACTTTGACTGTTTGGACTTATGATTATAGTCCTTATGCAGATTTCTTGAATTCGGCTTTTGAAGAATATGAAAATTTACACCCTAATGTCACAATTGACTACGTCTATTTACCATTTGGTGACTATGCAGATGCTTTGGTAACACAACTTGCAGCAGGAGCTGGCCCAGATGTATTTGTCGGTTGGGATGTATGGTTTGCTGATTTTCTTGATAAAGGTCTTCTCGATATTGCAGATTATAATGCACTAGGATATGGTTCTTTAGAAGAAATGGCAGACGATTTTCCTGGAGATTCTTGGAAAATGTGTGCTACGGAAGATAATGCTTATGGTGTAGTTGAACACCTCAATTCCTTACTTTTTTTTATTAATAATGAACAGTTTAGAGAAGTAGGACTTGATCCAGAAACTGATTTTCCAAAAACATGGGATGATGTAATAGAAGTTGGAAAGAAATTGGTAATAAGAGATGATGACGGGGGTTTTGTTAGGGAAGGACTGGACTTCATACAAGATGTACCAGAAAATGTAGCTATTGTATCTCAGATATTTTATGCTCAAGCTGGCGCAGAGTGGTTTAATGAAGATATGACAGAATGTCTATTAAATAGTCCAGAAGCTATAAAGGCAATGAGTGTAGTGAACTCGATAATTAATGAAAATGAAATTGGCTCGCCACATTATGGAAATATTGATCCAACTGCTCATCATTTCGATTGGCAACAGGGGCACCAAAGCATGGTCCTAGGTAATCCAACAGTAGAATTACTAGCAGAACAGTATCTGGGTGCTGGGAACTACACTATAGGGCAAATGCCCCAAATGAGAGATGGTGTTAGGGAAGCTACCTCGGGATGGGGTTGGTTTTGGGCGGTAAATCCTGCTACCAATAAAAATACCGAAAGCTGGAAGCTTGTTGATTTTATTACTTCCTATGATCCAGTTAGATTTTATGACGATATTAAAGCTTTCATGGTAAGGAATTATCATGAATGGACAAATGATCCAGCAGCTGATGCAATTAAGACTGAATTCTGGGATGAATGGTGGGAAAGCTTTGAGACTGTGGTTTATCCGCCACAAACTACTATTAACACTGAAGCCTTTAATGCAAATTACAAAGCTTTTCAGTTAATAGTTAATGAAGGCGTAGATGTAGAAGAAGCATTGAATCAAGCTAAAGAAGAAATTGATGCAGCTCTAAGAAGAGCTGGTTATGCAGAATAGATAGTAAAATTAAAGGTCATACCTAGATGGGTAAGAAACTGAAGAGTGGAGTTTTGCATAATTCAATTTGTGGATGAATGGAAAGGCGTCGATATTATAGAATATAAAAATGGAGATACATGATAATGAACACAAAACCTACAAAAAATATCATGTGGTATAGATTCAAAAATATCGACGCCATATTCTAAACTTTGGGGTGAGAGGATACATAAAAATTTATTTATTTCTTTAAAATGTGAAAAAATTTCTGGTTGCAAAACACATAATGATACTTTTAGACAATATTCATATAATAAAATAATTATACTAAAATTACTGAAATGAAAAGAAAAGAATTATTATCATATTCAAAAAAAATGAAATTGATTGGTTTTCTATTTATTTTACCAGCATTGACTTATTTTGCTATTTTTTATTTTTATCCAATATTCTCTGCAATTTATAATAGTTTTTTTAGGTATGATTTGTTTACACCAAGAGAATTTATTGGATTTTCTAATTACATAAATCTCCTAAAAGATAATTTATTTATTGATTCACTTCGTATAACAGCGATGTATGTTATTGGGTCTTGCTTTGGTACATGGATTATTTCATTTGGTTTAGCACTATTGTTAAATAAAAATTTTCCTCTTAGAAATTTTTATAGAACTTTGTTTTTTTTGCCAGTAATAATATCTTTAGTTATCATCTGTATTATTTGGCATGCTTTGTTCAGAGGTGATGGATTAATAAATGCGATTTTTAACTTAAACATAGGTTGGTTAACATACGGAAAAACTGCAATTTGGGTAATTGTATTTTTAGGCATATGGAGACAAGCTGGTCTTTATATGATCATATTACTTTCGGGGTTAAATGGTATTTCAAGTGTATACTATGAAGCAGCTAAGCTCGATGGAGCTAGTTATTTTGGCATGTTTAGACATATTACTATACCACTTTTAAAGCCTACCATAGGATTTATAGCAATTATATCTTTGATTACAGCAGTAAGAATATTCGAACCAGTATATATTATTACTAGGGGTGGACCAGCAGGTCAAACAAGGGTTTTAGCTTTAAATATTTATGAAACAGCTTTTAGGTCTCTAGAAATGGGAAGGGCAAGTGCGATGTCGATAATAATGGTAATTATTTTGTTAATATTCACATTAATACAATTGAAAATTTGGAAAGGTCAGGAGAGCTTAGATTAATATTAATAAGCAAATTATTAAAAACTCAAAATTTATTAAGTATATTCTAAATATTCTGAGATATCTGGTACTAAATATTTGGGCGTTGGTCGTATTAGTTCCAATTTTATGGGTTATATCTGCATCTTTTAAACCAATTAATGAAGTTTTCGAATTTTCAATACCTTCAAAATTAATGTTTGAAAACTATATAATTCCTTTTACAACAAAACCATACTTTAGATACTTATTAAATAGCACACTTTTTGCTTCAGGAGCAACTATAAGTAATCTATTTTTTTGTTCACTAGCAGGGTATGGTTTTGCAAAATTCAGGTTTTTTGGAAGAAAAGTATTTTTTATAATAATTCTTTCAACCATGATGTTATCTATTCATGTAATTATGGTTCCACTATTCATTATGATTAATAACTTAAATTGGGGTGATACTTGGATGGGGCTTTTTGCACCTTTTTTAGTTACAGCTTTTGGTATTTTTTTAATGAGGCAAAATATTATTAATATACCAGATGCATATATTGAAGCAGCAAGGATTGATGGTGCTAGTGAGATAAGAATCTATTTTAATATCATTTTACCAATTTCTAAACCAATTTTATCAACTTTGGCGGTATTAAATTTTATGTTTACCTGGGATGAATTTATTTGGCCTTTAATAGTTGCCACAACAGAACATACTAGAACTATGTCTGTTGGAGTGGCATTATTACTTACAATATTCAGATCTCCAATAAACCAAATGGCCGCGGTTAGTGTAGTAGGAATGCTTCCTGTTTTAATAGCATATCTTTTTTTCCATAGATATTTTATTGAATCACTTAGCATAACAGGATTGAAAGAATAGTACCTATATTGTATGGGAAGAAAGGGTAATATTATAAAAAATTTCAAAAGATTTAAAAAGTTTTTTGGGGAATTTCTACCATCGCTTATCAAATTGGATGAGTTACAAAAGAGGATGGAATAGGTTTATATCAATTTTGTATAAATTTAATCTAGCCAATAAGCGGGGTAGTATACATAATAAATGCTATTCTTGAAGAGTGGGTGAATTACTTTAGGATTGTGGACCCATTAGGTATTTTGGATGTATAAAGGATTTGGGATAAGAAAAAGATAAGAAAGAGCTTTATGTGTTTAAGAAAACGATATAACTTCGTTTGTGACAGTTAGAATTGAGACTAGATTTACAGGTACAAATACCTTGTATCAAAATAATGACTACATGGTAAGATTAATTGAGCTTAAAAGTTATGCCAGGCCTATATCAAATAAACTTTTAAGTGAAATTAACAAGAAAGCTCAATCAATTAAAACCAGAAACAGGGTTTGAGTTAACGGAAACAGGAAATGTACTGAGATGATTAAGTTATGTGTCAGTTATTGACTTTATCCAAGAGGGACATTAAATAATAGTTAATAGAGGTTATAAAAGATGTCTGTTCAACTTAATAATAAAAATTATATTGAACGTGTTTATGCTGCAGTTCTAGGTAAAATAATAGGGGTATATTTAGGAAGACCATTCGAGGGTTGGACTTATAAACGAATAATGAGTGAAATTGGTGAAATTAGATATTATGTTAATAAAAAATTTAATTTACCTATTGTATTAACCGACGATGATATTTGTGGAACTTTTACATTTTTAAGAACGATTGCTGACAATAATTATGATTTAGGAATAACTCCAGATCAAATTGGTATGTCATTACTTAATTATTTAATCGAAAACCGAACAGTTTTTTGGTGGGGAGGATTTGGTAATTCCACTGAACATACCGCTTATTTAAGATTGAAAAATGGTGTTAAGGCTCCTATGAGCGGTTCAATAAAACTTAATGGTAAGATAGTAGCTGAGTCTATTGGAGCACAAATTTTTATTGATGGTTGGGCTTTGATTTCACCAGGTGATCCAGAATTAGCTGCTGATTTGGCAAAAAGAGCAGCAAGTGTTACACATGATGGTGAAGCAATTTATGCAGCTCAAGTCATTGCTGCAATGGAATCTTATGCATTTATAGAATCTAATATAAATAAACTTTTAGATACAGCTGTGAACTTAATCTCTAAAAATACATTTGTTTATAAACTAATAGATGATATCAGAATGTGGCATGCAAAAGAAAATAATTGGCACAAAACTAGAAAACTGATTGAAAAAAATTATGGGTATGAAAAGTTCCAGGGGAATAGCCATATTATACCAAATCACGGTTTGATTATTCTTGGTTTATTATATGGTAATGGTGATTTCCAGAAATCATTAACAATTACAAACACTTCTGGTTGGGACACTGATTGTAATTCAGGTAACTTGGGTTGCTTGTTAGGTATAAGAAATGGGCTAGCTTGTTTCGAAGGGGGACTGGATTGGCGTGGTCCAGTTAGGGATCGACTTTATCTATCAACTGCAGATGGTGGTAGAGCAATTACAGATGCTGTTATAGAAACTTATAATATTGTAAATATTTATTATCGTATAAATCGTAAAAATACTATTAACCCAAAAAATGGTGCTAAGTTCCATTTTGAATTACCAGGTTCGGTGCAAGGTTTTTATACAGACCAAGATTCAAAAACAAAAGCAGTTGTAAAAATTGAAAATGTAAAAGGTCATAGTAAAAAAGGATTACGTAGCCTGGCTATACATTACAAAGATTTAAATCCTAATAAAAATTTCGAATTAGCTACACAAACTTTTATGAATTTGGAGGCGGCCAATATGCCTCACTATATGTTAATGTCTTCACCAACTTTATATTCTGGTCAAATTATTAAAATGGGTATTTCAGCTGATCCAGATAATAAGCATACAGTTATTTCTTTTTTATATATTAAAATATATAATCCGAATGATAATTTGATAAAAATTTATGGACCCCAAATTGAATTAGTACCAGGAATTTATCGTGAAGTATCTTGGAAAGTTGTGAAAACAAACGGTCTACCTATAGCTGAAATAGGAATTGAGATTAAATCAAATAATAGTACAAGTGGTGTAATTTATTTAGATTATTTGACTTGGGGTGGTTCTCCAGATATTGTCTTAAAAAATCAGGGTTCAAGTGGTAATATGTGGCATAGGGCATGGATAAATGGTTTTGATAAGTTAATTTTGGATTCTTCTAAGTTCTTTAGAGTGGTCCAAAATAATGGAACTGGTCTTTTGATTCATGGTTCCAACGATTGGAAAGATTATCAAGTTACTGCTGTTGTTAAGCCTTACCTTGCAAAATCTTTTGGAATTTGTGCTCGTGTTCAAGGTATGCGTCGTTACTATGCATTATTACTTTGTAATGATGGAACGGCAAGACTAATGAAAGCATCAAGCACAAATAAAACTTTATCAAAATCTATGTTTGTATTAGAATTTGGGAAAAAATATGATTTTAGTATCAAGGTTAACAAGGACAAGATAATCGCTAAAATTAATAACAATATAATTTTTAAAATTAAAGATAATGATAATCCTTTATTAAGTGGAGGAATAGCTCTAATTTGCGAAGAAGGGTGTATTGATATTAATACAATTAAAGTAGAACCAATAAAATGATTTTATTTAGTCTGTCATTAAACAACCAGAATTTGGTCTGGTGATGGTTAGACAGTGAAATATTAGATTAATAATTGATTGCTGATGTATTAAATATAGGTGAAAACCAAAATGATAAAATTAGTATAATAAAACCATTTAATAAAGGTATAATTAGGTACCCCAGAGGGGCAAGTTTGGTAGTAGAAGGTTTAGTTAAAAAGTGAAATTCGAGATCTGAATAGCACTTTGTATGTTAATGGAAGAAATTATTTAAATAATAAGCAAACCTCAGAATTAGTTACTAAATCTCTTTAAATTATGAAAGGATTAATAGAAATGAAAAAACTTACAATTTTAAAGTTTAATAATAATATTACTATAGATTTTGCAACCAAGGAGCTTAGTAAATATTTAAATAAAATTACAGGCCTGAAGTATCCTATAAAATCACAAAAGAAATTTACTGTTAATTCATTGCAGAAAAAAAACATAGTATTTATAGGATTATTGGATGGTTTTAATAAAATTTTGAAAATAACTAAAAAATCCAATCTAAATGATGAAATTATAATTAGAACAGAGGAGGAAAATCTTATAATAGCCGGTAATAATCCAAGAAGTGTCCTTTTTTCAGTATATACCTTCCTGAATTCCATAGGAGTGAGGTGGTTATATCCAGGTAGTGAAGGTGAAATTATTAAAAAAATTAATAATGTAGATATTTCCAATTATAATATTCATCACATTGCTTCGTTGAGATATAGGGGTATTTGCAATGAGGGTGCTATAAAAATTAATCAAGCTATAGATTTCATAGACTGGATGGCAAAAAACAAAATGAATCATTTTTTTATGCAGTTTGAAAGTCTTTATTATTTTTATAAAAGATATGACAAGTCTATTACTAAGAAGAAAGCTGAAGAATATGATAAAAGAATTATAGTGGAAATAAAAAAAAGGGATATGATTTTAGAACGTGTTGGACACGGTTGGATAAATAAGGCAATAGGCTTTGGTAAAGAGGGTTGGGAAATAAACAAAAAAGTAATATCTCTAGAAAAACAAAAATTATTAGCTAAGGTAAATGGAAAAAGAGAGATTTGGAAAGGCGTTGCACTTAATACCCAAATGTGTATGACGAACAATGATTCTATAAAAAAGGTAATAAACTATGTATGCAATTATGCTAAAAAACATAAGGAAATTGATATCCTTGCTTTTTGGATAGCTGACGGTTTTAATAACCTCTGTGAATGTAAAGAATGTTTGAAAAATAGTCCTACAGATCTTTATTTAAAAATTGCAAATGAAATAAGTATTAAGCTTAGAAAGATAAATACTAAATTAAAGTTAGAGATTTTGGTTTATGCTAACATATTAAATCCTCCAAAAGATGAAATGATAAATAAAGAAAATGAAAATATTGTTTTTGCATTTGCACCAATGACTCGTTGTCACACACATATTATAAGTGATAGCTATTGTTCTGCTTCAAAACCACTAAAATTATGGCCAATTATTAACAGGATAGAAGAGCCAAAAAATAAGGAGTATTGGGGTATAATGAAATCTTGGCTTAAAATACTAAATTTTGATTCATATATATTTGAATACTATTATTGGCCTGTAGGTAAAGATTTTATTAGATCAAGACTCTCTGAAATAATTTATAAGGAAATAAAAAAATATTCACTACTCGGTTTCAATGGATTAGTAAGTTGTCAGACCTATAGATCATTTTGGCCTACCGGAATACCAATGTATGTATTATCCCATAGTATATGGGACTCCAATAAAAGTTATAACGAGATTTTAGATGAATATCTGGAAGCTGGATTTGGAAGTAATGCTAATTTTGTAAAAAAATATATTAAAAGTTTATATGATTTATTGGTAGATAAAAATAATTATAGTAATAATCATCATTACTTTTCTTGGATTGATAATCTGGTGCCAGAATTTTATGGTCTTGAAGATAGATTGGTAAATATTTTAGAAAAACTTTTAGAAAAAAGAAATAAAATTAAAAATATAATACAACATATTGATGATTCCAAAATTAAAAAAAGAATGTTCTATATTAGAATACACCTTGATTATTTAATATCAATATATAAATCTACTAAGTATTTCTTAGAAAATGATACAGCATCTGCTGTAAAAGAATTATCTGATATAGTTAAAAAACTTGATGATTTTAAATTTGAGCTAGAAAATATTTGTGATTTATTTGATCTAAAAGAATGGATCATTATGCCAAGGATTAATCAATATAAAGGAATTTATATCTCAAAAGCGACTCTTTTCTAAATAACCTTACCCCATTCTTTTAGTCCATCTATGAAAATCTTTGTCAATAACAATGATTATAGTGGAAGAATTTCAGAAGAAGTTAAACCCAATTGTTAATGAATAATTAGATTTGAGAAGGATACATAAATGAGTGCGCCGAGAAAAACATATAAGTTCTTGTTGGTGAAAGTCCAACCTGGGCAAAGGTTAGCTGCCAGCCCAACACCAAGTCTTACATTTGGGGAGGTAACAAACTAAATGAAGCTAAGAGGAGGAAAGTATCAAGCCGTAGCGAAAGCGAACATTATAAGCCCCGAAATCAACCATCATTTCGGAGGTCGATACCGTTCATTTGGGAGCAGACAGAACTCTCATAACCGCTATGAGCAAGGTTATGCGAGCACGACGGGGTCTAAGATGACAGCGAGATGCTACAAGGAACTTAGCATGAACTCGGGAGAGTCGATACAATCCCACTCTGATTGTACTATCAAGCCTATAGATAGCAAGATAGCACATAACATGTATCGGCAGTCGGACTATCCCGTATTATCTGGGAAGCCTGTGAAAGTAGGCAGAGAGAAGGGGATAGCAGCTAATACGTGGGAAGTAAGGGACACATTCCCCAGACACAGAACTGGGACAAGGACGAGAACAAAACTTACTTCCCTGACCCTACGAGCTAAGGAAAATCCAAAATGTAAGTTTATATCACTTACACATCTACTTACAGAGGATTTTCTTACAGAATGTTTTGGGGAGCTTAAGAGGGATAAAGCTTCTGGAATAGATAAGGTAAGTGTTGATGAGTATGGAGAAGCTTTAGAAGAAAACATCGGAGATTTAGTAGAGAGGTTAAAGGCAAAAAGCTATAGACCTAAACCAGCAAGAAGGACATATATTCCAAAAGCCAGTGGAAGTATGCGGCCACTTGGTATACCAACAGTAGAAGATAAGATAGTACAGATGGCCATAGCCAAAATCCTTTCTGCAATCTTTGAGGTTGACTTTCTAGATGTATCTTTTGGATTTCGTCCCAAAAGAAGTTGCCATGGTGCTTTAGACGTCGTAGATAAGACTATAATGACAAAACCAGTAAACTATATTGTGGATATGGATATAGAAAAGTTCTTTGAGAAAATAGACCATAAGTGGTTGATGAGGTGTTTAAAACAAAGAATTGAAGACACTACCATACTTGCAAATATCTATCTTCACTTCATCTTAGACCTCTGGTTTGAAAAGGTGATTGCAAAAAGGCTTAAAGGATTTGCAAGTTTAGTCCGATACGCAGATGATTTTATTGCAACATTTCAAAGTGAGAGTGAAGCAAGAGCATTTGGTAGCCTACTAAGAAATAGGCTTTCAAAGTTTGGACTAAAAGTGCAAGAGGAAAAATCGCAGACGATTGCCTTTGGCAGATACGTATGGTATAAGGCGCAAAGAGAAGGCTCAAGACTTAAGACATCTGATTTTCTTGGATTTACCCATTACTGCACAAAGGCAAGGAAAGGTAAATTCAAATTGGGACGAAAGACAGCAAAATCTAAGTTTAGACAGAAAATGAAAGAGTTGAATATCTGGCTAAAGAAGACTAGAAACTTGGTTAAGTTAAAAGAGTGGTGGAAGGTACTTATAGTAAAACTTATAGGTCATTACCGATACTATGGAATAAGTGGTAATTACAGAGAGCTAAAGAAGTACTATAGACTCGCTATAAGATTAGTCTATAAGTGGATAAACAGACGAAGTCAGAAGAAAAGTTATAACTGGGTACAATATAGCCGTTACCTTAAGTATAATCCACTGCCTGAACCGAAGATATATCATTTAACATATACCTTATCCTCGTAAGAGGGAATGTATTACTGAGGAGCTGTATGAGGAAAATCCTCACGTACAGTTCTGAGAGGGACATTAATAACTTAACAAAGGAGGTTTAAAAGATGTCTACTCAACAAATAATTGTTTTCGGAAGTATCAACATGGACTTTATTGCAAGAGTGTTACGTTTCCCTATACCGGGTGAGACCGTTATCGGGTATGATTTCCAGAACTTACCCGGTGGAAAGGGTGCTAATCAAGCAGTCGCATGTGCCAGATTAGGAGCTGAAACAATGATGATAGGTTGTGTTGGGAGCGATATATTTGGTGACAATATAGTTACTGAACTAAAAAATTCAGGAGTGGATGTTTCACTGATATCCAGAAATAATAGAGTTTCCACTGGAGTTGCCCTAATTATTGTAAATAAGACTGGAGAAAACAATATAATTATAATTCCTGGTGCAAATGGAGAAGTTGGTGAAAATGAATTAATGATTTTAGAGGGTGCTTTAGAAAAAGCAAATATCCTTCTTCTTCAATTAGAAATTCCTATAGATACTGTTCTACAAGCAGCTATTTTAGGAAAAGAAAAAAAAGTAACAGTAATACTTGATCCTGCACCAGCCCAAAAAATTCCGGGAGAACTTCTTAGGTTAGTAGATATTTTCACACCTAACGAAATAGAAACCGCTTCATTGGTAGGTTTCAATATTGATAGTTGGGATAAAGCCAGTGATGCTGCTCATATATTTTTAAAAAAAGGTGTTAGACATTCTGTAATAAAAATGGGAAGTAAAGGAGCTCTTCTTACAAACCAAAAGTTTGAACAAATCTATCCTTCAGTACCCGTAGAAGCAATTGATACAGTCGGTGCCGGGGATGCATTTAATGGTGTACTTGCTGTAGCTCTTAATGAAGGGAAAACAATAAATGAAGCAATTCAATGGGGTAATGCCGCAGGAGCTTTTGCAGCTACAAAAAAAGGAACTCAAACAGCAATGCCTAGTCGGAGTGAATTAATGGTCATGCTAGGAAAATTTAGTAGTAGTAATAGAAGCTAAATAACCATAAAAAAATAATTAGAATCGTTTTATGTTAGGAAAAATTTAAAAGTGCACTTTAACTATAATAGAAATAAGCCAATATATTTCTTTAATTACTTAAAATTCGGTAGATTAATGTCCTCATTTTTAACATTCTGGATTCCAATTAAATTGTCTTTGTACCGCAATCTTATCTCAGCCATTCCGGATTCTATGTCTGGTACAATTCGTAAGTTTACTTTCTTCCTTATAGGAGCCCCGGATATAGAAAACTTTAATTTGTTAAAGGATATCTTTCTGTAGGGATTTACAGTCCTATTGTCCCTTAAAGCAAATACATCTTTTGTAGACTTATATGGAGCTGGCAATACAAACTCCCTAAACAAAGTCTTGCCCTCATCTACAAGCCTTTTAAGCCTGTAGCAAGGAACCTCACCGGTAACGGAATGTACCTGGCGGTAATTGTATCTATCTGCTTCTTTCCTGAGTATTTTTATGCCATCAGATATCTGGCTTACTCCTTCTCTTGCACAGGTTCTAACCAATCTATCCTGAAGCCACCTGTATGGCCGCTCAACTTCTCCTTTTGCCTGCGGTGAGAGAGCATATCTTACTTTTATACCAAGCTCTAAAAGTATCTGCTTAATTTGGGGATCTACATTATCTGTAACCTTATAATGTTTTCTTTAAGAAACTATCCCTGCCCTTACAAACCTGAAGATAGAATGGCTGTCAAAGTAGTATGAGTAGGCCAGACCAAAGATTACCGCAACATCTTCCAGTGTTATTATATGAGCCCATGATGTCTCACATTCTACCAGGTTATAGTATAGAAGATATCTGCTGCAGTCATCAATTGAAGTAATCAGATACCATTTTCTGTCCGCATAGGGGCTCCACTTGTGATGGGAGCTATCATGCTGGATAAACTCTCCAGCATAGTTTGTTACCACTTCTCTATCATGTGCTTTACTTTTGGGTTTATTTATATAAAACCCACCTTTTTTAGCCCTAGCTATTATGGTGGGTAGTGATACTTTGCTTTTGTATTTTTCTTCCAATCTATCCTTTATGTAGCTGTAGTTATAACTTCTTATGGGGTTATCTGTTCTTTCTATTAAATCTTTTTCTGTTTTTAATTCAGTAAGTATATTATCCTCAACCTCTTTGCCTATTTTGTTATTGGAATTATTTCTTTTGTAATCAATTGAAAAATTATTTTTGTCTTCTCTGTAGCTTTTAAGTATTTTAAAAAACCTTCTTCTGGAAATACCTAAAATATTTAAGATATAGGATAACTCTATTTCCTTTGCTTCATTTTTTTTCAGTAATGATTTTACCTGGTTGGTAGCAAACCTTTTGTGCAATTGCTTTGCCATAATTTAGATCCTCCTATTAGTATCTTTATTTGGACCTAAATTATATCTAAACATTTAGTGCACTTTTAACTTTTAAACAATAGAGTCAACCAGCTCTGAAGAATAACAATTTCTCTCACCTTTAAAACTCTAACTCTCCCACACAAGCAGGGTGCTTTCCAGGTAAATCCCCCCAACTCAATAATTATATTATCACAAGCCTATAGATAAGTCTTCCCTGAAATCCTATCCATTTAAAAATTCTGATAATCTGCCAATTTTGTGCTAAAATTAAAATATTATTCTTCAGAGCTGAGAGTCAATTCGTTTTATTGACAATAATTATGTGTTAATGTACCATAAGCTAAAATACTTAATAAAGTCACTGGAAAAAGTAAGTCTGCAAATAATAATTTATTGGTAAGTTTTTTAAGAAAAGAAGGAATAGAAGTTGAGCATCACACTCTCCTTGGGGGAGGTAGTGAGATGTCTTTACCCAAAGGGATCAATCTGGTTATTGTTTGTACTTTTGGTGCTGTTCATAGTACTTATCAGGTTAAGATAGTTAAAAAACTACTGGCTAACGGTATACCACTTATAGTTTTATCCAGCAACCCTTACAATCTCCAGGCTTTTCCTGAAATACCTGCTTTTTTAACTATTTATGATTATAGCCCTTTTAATTTAAAGGTTGCTGGTGAAATAATAATCGGCAAATATAAAGCAAATGGGACTCTGCCTGTAACTTTGAAAATTTAAAAAGTTAAATTAAAAGATATTTTGTTAATAAATTTGTATAGAGAGATGGTGAAGTATTATGAGTGAAAAATTATTATCATCAGTAAAACCAAAAATACAACTGCCGCTTGATGATAATTTCCGGCCTGCTGTTTTATGGAATTATAGTTTTCTTGATAGTGTTTCCAATTCAAAGAAAAGTGTCCCTCTATCAATTGGCATTGAAAAAGATGATGGTTCTGTATTAATATATAAAACTAAAGTTTTTTCAGATGAATCTGACTTTGCTTTCTCTAATTATTTTTATACAGAACAATTAATAAAAACACTCTTATGGATCTATGGTGGATATAAGGTAATTATAGGTGGTTCAAAGAAAGTTGGTGAATATATTAAAAGATTATACTCTGGGGAAGGCAAGCGTTCTTTTGATGCAAACTTTATGTCTGCTATATATGAAAAACCTTTTACGGTAGAGATTACTGATACCGAAAAAATCTCTTCTGCTAAAGAAAAGTCAATTCCGTTAGGTGGCCATCTAGAGGGGTGCCGTATCGGGTTTGATCTTGGGGCAAGTGATAGGAAAGTGAGTGCAGTTATAGATGGTAAAGCAGTTTTTAGTGAGGAAGTAGTATGGAATCTTGGTACACAAAACAATCCCTCTTATCATTATCACGAAATTATGTCTATGTTGCATCGTGCTGCTGCTCATATGCCTCGTGTTGATGCTATAGGGGGAAGCTCTGCAGGAATCTATATAAATAACCGGGTGATGAGAGCTTCAATATTCCGTGGAATTCCTCCTGATCTTTTTGAGAGTAAAGTAAAAAATATTTTTTTAGATATGCAAAAGGAGTGGAATGTTCCTTTTAAGGTGATAAATGATGGTGAGGTAACGGCTCTTGCCGGTTCTATGTCTTTGAAAAAAAATGCAGTACTGGGCATTGCTATGGGATCCAGTGAAGCAGGGGGTTATATAAATAGAAAAGGAAATATTAATCCCTGGTTAAATGAGCTGGCTTTTGTGCCTGTTGATTTAAATAGCGAAGCACCTATTGATGAGTGGTCAGGTGACCGTGGGTGTGGAGTTCAATATTTCTCACAGGTAGCAGCTATACGGCTTGCCGAAGGAGCAGGGATTATTCTTGATAAGAAACAATCCCCTGCCGGGAAATTAAAATCTATTCAGGGACTAATGGCTAAAGGAGATAACCGGGCAAGAAAGGTATTTGAAACTATTGGCTGCTATTTAGGTTATGGCATTGCTTATTATGCTCAATTTTATGAAATAGAAACTGTTTTGATCTTAGGTCGAGTTACCTCCGGAGAAGGTGGCCAAATAATTTTACAAAAAGCAAACCAGGTGCTAAATGAAGAATTTCCAGAGCTTGCAAGCAAGATAACCCTCAATCTTCCCGATGAATCCAGCAGGAGAGTGGGCCAGTCTATTGTTGCGGCCAGTCTGCCATTGATAGATGATTGATGATAATGCCATAATGAATTTGTATAAGTGTTTAATATTTTATAAAGAATTAGTAAGGAAATTGATAGAATGATTAAAAAAGATAAAAAAACTATTATTTCGAATGGTACCATAATTACCCCTTTCCAATCACTTGAAAATAAAGCTATATCTATTGAGAAAGGGAAAATTACAGCTATCAAGGAAAGGAAAGTTATGGATATCCCGGCAGGGGTAGAGGTTATTGATGCCGGGAATGGGTTTGTAGTACCGGGTTTCATTGATATACATGTGCATGGCGGCGGTGGATCTGATATTATGGATGGGAAATACGAAGCTGTAAAGCAGGTAGCTACAACCCATTCCCGTTTCGGTACCACAGCCTTTCTTCCAACTACTATGACTATGAGTAAAGATAAAATTATTAGGAGTCTCAAAAGTGTTCATGAGGCGTTTATAAAAGGAACCGGGGCTGCTGAAATTCTAGGGATAAATTTGGAAGGACCTTATATTAATCCAGAAAAAAAAGGAGCTCAAAAAGAAAAAGATATTAAAAGACCTTCTACCAGAGAGTTTTTAGAATTTAATCAAGCTTCCGGCAACTTAATCCGCATAGTGACCATAGCACCGGAAATGCCAGGAGCAATTGATCTTATCCGCTGGTTGCATAAAAAGGGGATTATTGCTTCAGTAGGGCATTCTAATGCAACTTACAAGCAAGTACAGGAAGGTATTCTAGCTGGTCTATCTCATGTTACCCATACTTTTAATGCTATGAGAGGATTTAATCATCGAGAGCCGGGCGTAGTAGGAGCAGCATTATCTTCACCAAAACTAATATTGGAGATGATTGCTGATGGAATACATCTACACCCTGTAGCTATGAAGATACTGATTAAGATTAAGGAAATGGGGAAAATAGTCCTTATTACAGATGCTATGAGAGCAGCAGGTAAACCGGAAGGTACTTATAATCTGGGAGGTCAAGAGGTTACAGTAACCAGGGGACAAGCAAGGTTAAAAGACGGGACTTTAGCCGGCAGTGTTTTAACTATGGACAAAGCTGTGTGTAATATGATAGATAAAGTTGGAGTCTCATTGACAGAAGCGATCCAGATGGCAACTGCCAATCCCGCGAGGTGCTTGGGAGTTGAAAGTAAAAAAGGGAGTCTGGAACCAGGTAAAGACGCTGATATAGTAATTTTAAATAAAAAGTTAAAGGTTGAGCTTACCATGGTAAAAGGGAAAATAGTTTACAAATGACCTATTTCTGCAGTGATATGTTGATTTAAATCGATTGCTCTCATAATAATCTTTTCCAGTGCTCGTTCAACTGTGTACATCTTGGTAAAGTCATCTGATATTTCCTTAAAAGAGTAATGGCTTAAGCTTTCTAATTTGCTTAACTCTTCTTGAATTAGTTTTATTTTTCTTTGAATAAAATTTTTATCAGGCATATTTTTTATTTAAATAATTTTGTGATCCATTGTTCTGCATCAGCTTTAACAATCTTTTTGCTACACTGTGGAAATACACCTGCAGGTACATCCCCTATTGAATTACAACCAAATTCCTGTACAATATTTAATTTAGAATTTTGGATTTTCCAGAATGTTATGAACTTATGTTTTAGCTTTATTTTTTTGTTTAGTTTGATAAAAAGAAAATAGATATTTTAAAATTAAATAAAAAGAAAAAAAGAGGTTTAGATAATCAAAGAAAATATCTAAGGAATCTTAATTATTACAACTTAACAAGTAATTTTAAGGAGGCAGTATGAGCAAGGTAGTGGAAGTTACAGATCAAAATTTTGAGGAAGAGGTTCTAGGAGCTGACCTACCCGCAGAGGTGGATTTCTGGGCCCCCTGGTGCGGTCCCTGTAGGATGGTCTCACCGATATATGACAAGCTCTCAGAGGAATACGAGGGTAGGTTCAAATTCTTCAAGTTGAACGTGGATAAAAACCAACTGACATCAGTAAGATACCAGATTATGAGTATTCCCATGCAGATGTTTTTCGCTGATGGCCAGAAAGTTAATGAGATTCTGGGCGCAGTTCCTGAGAGTACCATCCGAGCAATGATTGAGGGCGTCCTCAATGATTTCCCAACTGATGAAGTGGGAAGGCTAAAAGTGATCTTAACTTCCTGGGTTGAGCATAACGAACAGAATAGCGAGAAATTCAAGAAATGGAGGGAGAAAGTTAAAAACACAGAAGACGATCCAATTTATAACAGTATATTTCAAGCAGCCCAAGAGATGAAAAAGGTAAATGAGAAGTTATCGCAGTTGTCGATTGAGTTACAAGAAGGAAGATAGGCATGAGTATAGTATGAATTATTACGTGCAGCAACATAAGTAAATAATATTTTTTAAATGATGAAAAAAGGATTATTTATAACATTTGAAGGAATTGATGGGTCAGGGAAAACTACCCAGATAGAGCTCTTAAAGAGTTATCTTAAAAGTAAAGGCCTTGATGTGGTTACAACCATTGAACCTGGCGGAACTGAGATTGGCGGCAAGATTAGAGATATTCTTCTGGATAAAGGGAATCCGGACATATCCAATAAGGCTGAAACATTTCTCTTTTTAGCCTCCAGAGCAGAACTTGTATCAAAGATAATAGCTCCAGCTTTAAGGGAAGGAAAGGTTGTGATATGCGATAGGTTTTTTGATTCAACGGTAGTATATCAGGGCATAGCCAGGGGGCTGGGGAAGAAACAGATTTTAGATATGAGTCTGTGGGCTACCGGCGGGATAGTGCCTGATATAACTTTTTTACTGTCGGTTAAAGTCAGCAAAGGTAAAAAAAGAATAGATACTGCAAGTAAAAAAAAGGATAGAATTGAGCTTGAAAAGGATAACTTTAAAAAAAAGATTTACGAAGGTTATCTGGATATCGCCAGGAAAAATAAAGATAGGATCGTAGTTATTGATGGTGAAAAGAGTATCGAAAGCATATTTGAAGAAATAAAAAGTAAAGTTTGTGAATATTTAAAAAATAGAAAATGAAAATACTTCAAAATATTGATTTTTTAACAGAGGATAATGCTAATCGGTCAAATATAATGCTGCTTTCAAGAATGGTAGAAGATGATAATATATCACATGCATATATGTTCTATGGAAATAATATGGATCTTCTAAGCAGGCTTGCGCTGTCGTTTGCTGCTTCCATAAATTGTGTTGATAACGGATGTGGAGATTGCATTATCTGCAGGAATACAAGAAGAGGTGTTTATCCCAATATTTTAATTGTGGAGCCGGAAGGAAATATATTAAGAATAGAGAAAATTGCAGAATTACAGAAGTTTGTAAGCTTGAGCTCTTATAATCCTGGGAAAAAAATATGTATTATTAAAGAGTCCGAGCTTATGAATCAGGAAGCTGCCAACAGGCTGCTGAAGACTCTGGAAGATCCTCCTGATGCTGACAGCATATTTATATTACTTACAGAGGATATATCAATAATGCTTCCTACAGTTGTATCCAGATGTCTGGTTTACAACTGGAATTTTAAATTTAATGAAGGCACACAAAGGAAAACTGATTTTAAAGTAATGGAGAAATACCTTAATGAAGGGATTAAAAACATAATAATGCTGCATGAGAATAAAACCAGAGCTTCTACTGCCTCTATGGATTTAACTTTAAGACTGGTTGAAATACTTAAGAAAGTTGAAGCCGGGGCTAAGACAGATTTGGAGAAGGAGTTTAATGAAATAAGAAAAAGTGATTTTGAAAAAAGGGATGCAAATAAATATATTGAGATATTAAAATCAAAACATAAGAGGAAAATAAACAAATTTCATAATTTGGGCATAAGCAGGGTTTTTGATATAATATCTGCCTGGCTTGAAGATATACTTGTGGTAAAATTAGGAGCCGGAGAGAAAAGCTTGAATTTTTCAAAGAATTATTTATTTATAAATAAAAACACCGGAAATGTTAAAATAGATAAAATTTTTAAACTGGTGGGAGTGATAGAAGAAAATAGGAGTTATCTTAACTACTCTATTAATTCTGAGTTAGCCCTGGATAATATTTTCCTTCAGTTTCAGAATATATACAGATAAGAGGTGAATGCTATGTCTTTGATTGCAGGAATAATGTTTAGGAAAAGTGATAATGTTCATTATTACGATCCTGCAGGAATTAAAATAGAAGCAGGAGATAAGGTTATATGCCATATGGATGATGATACCAAAGAAATTGGGAAAGTGATAATACCTCCGGTGGATATCAGTGAAAGTGATATTACTACTCCCTTGAATAGAGTCATAAGAAAAGCTACCTATTATGATCTCTCAGTTGATGAATTAAATCGGGATAAGGAAGAAAAGGGAGCTAAGAAATTTAGTGAGCTGACTGGAAAACACAATCTTAAAATGAAATTGGTAAATGTAAAGGTGATGTTTGATAAGAGTAAAATGATATTTTACTTTGCCTCGGAAAAAAGAGTAGATTTCAGAGAAATGGTGAAGGAACTTGCTACTCATTTTAAGATCAGGATAGAACTCAGGCAGGTCGGCGTAAGGGATGAAGCAAAGATCATAGGAGGGTTGGGTCCATGTGGAATGAATCTGTGCTGTAAAAGTTTTTTAACTGATTTTGAATCAATTTCAATAAAAATGGCCAGGGCCCAAAATCTTCCCTTGAATCCTTTTAAGATATCAGGAACATGTGGAAGACTTATGTGCTGTTTGAGATATGAGTATGATTCATATAAAGAATTTATTGAAAAAGCGCCGGAGATGGGAATAAAAGTAAAATGCAGTTATGGCTGTGGTGGGGTCTGTGGGTATGAACCTTTAAAGAAATCTATAATTGTAGAATTTGATAATGAGACCAGAAAATCTATCCCTCTTTCGGAAGTTGAGGTTACTAATGAAAGAGTAGAAATCAAAGGGGACACCATCATCAAAGAGGTCAAATCTGTAGATAAGGACAAGAATGATGCTGATGGTGCTTAAGACTGCTATTTTATTCGATTGATTGGCCGATGTAGCTCAACTGGTAGAGCAGCTCATTCGTAATGAGCAGGTTATCGGTTCAAGTCCGGTCGTCGGCTCCAGTGAAAGGTAAACTGTTGGTAATAAATGAATTAAAACAAAAAATCCGGGATTATGTGAGCGGACTGGCGGAGGTTAAAACTGATTTAGGAAATCTGATTATTGAAGAGCCAAAGAACAGGAAGTTTGGAGATCTCTCAACCAATGCTGCAATGGTACTTGCACCGGTTTTAAAGAAAAATCCTATAGAGATTGCTGAAAAGCTAAAAGAGGAAGTATTTTCCAGATGGAATCAAATTAAAGATGTGGATATAGTAAAACCAGGATTTATTAATTTTAATTTGAAGGATGGATTTATAAAAGAAGTCCTAAAAGAAATAGTGAGCGGCAAGGGAAAATTTGGGTTTAACCGTAGTGGTAGAGGAATAAATGTGCAGCTGGAGTATGTAAGCTCCAATCCAACCGG
>Ga0307928_10000288_pt1 | contig 37307 bp, 76 predicted proteins | sample AceLakmetagen232_FD_201815 | JGI IMG/M metagenome (GOLD analysis project Ga0307928, IMG submission 201815) | Saline water microbial communities from Ace Lake, Antarctica - #232 | ecosystem: Environmental > Aquatic > Non-marine Saline and Alkaline > Saline | place: Antarctica: Ace Lake... | reverse complement strand
CATAGCTGAATTAGGCAAAGCCTTTTTCAGTAGGCTCTCCGTCAATGAGCCAATCGTGGCGAGTTTAGTCTCAGCTACAAGCCACTCACTTTAGTGGGTGGTAATTGACTTCCGTTTCTATCTTTAGTCATTTTTTTCACCTGTCAATACAACTGTGTCCTCATGATTAGCAAACTCTTTCCTTAATTTTATTAAAGCATTGTCTATCATGTCTGAAGCTGTTTCTGCCCAATATTCGTCTGCTGCAGCTAAATCCCCATTATTAAATTTGTATAAAAAATCTTGATTGAATTGTTCCCTGAAAACTTCTGTTTTAATAGTCAGATTCCTTTTCATTTTTCGCCAACTCCAACAGCTGTGTCCTTATGATTGACGTCATTTGTAGCCCCAAGTGTCGCCGTTTCTGGATACCCAACATCTGTGTCGTCTTCAAAATCTTCTGCGTGTTCAGAATGATAATAATCCCAACAATCTTGTACTAATATTTCAATTTTAATATATCCCATTAATCCATATTCTGGGCAACCATAACTTCCATCGTAAGCTTCTATTCTAAAAAAGACACTACTCATATAAATTTAGTCAGGATACCCGAGCATTTATGCTTGGGAGGAATGACGTGCTTGGTTGCACAAGTCTTACCCTCCTCCTCCGAATTTAGTTTATTGATTCTTTCTTTTGCTATCTCAAAATATTTTTCATCAAGCTCCATTCCAATAAAATCCCTATTGAGATTCATACAGGCTACTCCCGTTGTGCCAGCCCCCATAAAACAATCCAATGCTACATCGCCCTCTATTGAGTTCAAAATGTTAGAAACAATTTCTTCTGGCATAACTGCTATATGTCCTGTATCTCTTCTCTTGCTTGTTGGCACTATTCTCCAAACATCACTCAAATTTAGTTTATTATATAATTTTGTTTTGTTATTTTTTACTAACCAATATATTCTTTCCGAAAATGGGAAAAACCTAATCTTGTCGCAATTTGCCGACTTACCCATATCCCATGTTATTTCTTGCTTTAATAAGAAGTCTGACTTTTGAATCCACAACATAGGATGATTTGCTAATCCATCCTTTATTCTAATCTTGTGGTTGTAGAACATCGACCCAGTATCTTTTAGAACTCTGTGACACTCATTCAATACTTTTATCTGCCATGATTGATAATCTTCCTCATTCATATTATTTCCCTCGTAAGTACCATGCTGTGTTCGATTGCTGTGCATCTTGCCAATATTATAAGGAGGACTTGTTATTACTAAATCCACACTACTACTAGGAATATCTTTCATCAACTCTAAGCAATCTCCTTTTAATAATTTTGTTTTTACCATGTTTCTAATCTTTGATACCCCATGCTTTAGCGTGTGGGAGAATCATTTTCAACTCCTTCGTCAGACAATACAAAAGCGAAATTACATTGCATAGTTCCACCTCAGATATTTATTTTCGCCTATTTTAAAATAACAAGTTCCTGCAAATTCATCTCCACTATAACCACCATTTGTTGTTTGATTAACCCAAACTTCACAATCCTCATAATCTTGATTACTTCCTAATGGTTTATTAACTATTTCAAAATCCCATCCTCCAGAAGATTCTTTAAGTTCTTCTTCTATTTGCTTAAAAGTATTTTTTGATACAATATTTCTAATTGATTCCATAATTTTATTATCTTTAATACATTGTTTTTCCAATTGCTTATCATATTCTCTACCCGCTTCTTTTATAGATTCCTCATCTTCTTTAGAAAATACATCTTCTTTCATCCTTTCACCTTTGGTTCTGAAATCGCATGAAGTGTGTCGTTCTTTTTAATTTGTAATTGCAACCAGTAAATTACACTATAATCCATTTGAACCTTATTTTCTAATACACTTCCATCGGAATCCGTTCCAGGAACAGTTAAGTGTTTGAACATCTCCTCTTCTTTTGGATTTAAATCATTACATATTCTATCTGTATAAGCACTAGCTAATTCACAAACAAATTCCATAGCATTAAGTTCATCCTGACTTTCTATTATCATTTTACCTTTGGTTCTGAAATCGCATGAACTACGTCTTGTTCTTCACAACAATCTTCGCACAAATAGATAAAGTTCTTCCCTTCAGCATATTCTCCACAGATAGGCATTGGAATTCCGTGAGAGTATGTTACCTTTCCGCAACCTTTATGTATTCCTAATAGTTCTTTAGTTTTATTATCCATTCCTGTTTCCATTATTCGCTCACCCCAACGTTTACGTCTTCAAGTAATTCTATTCTTCTTTCCATGTCACATCCAGAATGTATTAATTGATAGTTTGCAAATTTTAAGTTTTGAATTTCATCTCTTAAATCCATCATCTTGTTAAGCATCTCTTGTTTATTCATTGGTTTCACCTTCCAATACATCTAAGTCGTTATTTTCAAACAAATGTTTTTTTAAAAATTCTTCATCCACAATTTCTACACTTACTATTTTAGTTCCCATCTTTTACCTCTGCCAATACATTTACGTAATCTTTCTTTACATCCCAATCGCAATCTTCTCCATCTTGATATAATAGTCTATAGGGTTCGTCCCTATCATTCAGGGAATCGTTCCATTCAAATATAATTTCTAATATCCTTTCTTTAGTATCATTTAGACAACAAGCATATTCTCTTTTATTCATAATGAAAGTATCATCGTCTATCAAGACCCCTTCCCATTGAACATGTCCACCCTTTGCTATACAACATCTTCTCATATCACATGATTTATCAGCGTAAGCCATTATGCTTCATCCTCCACGCAGTTCAAGTCATCCTCTGTAATATCATATACTTTTGATAATTTCTTTACTATCATTTTACCAGAATCTTTGCCTAACTTTTTTAGTTCTCTTATTTCAAATTCTTTTTTTGTAAGCGGTTTACCATCTTCTTTAATGCACTCATCTCTTATTTCTTTATAGATATTTGGATATTTCTCTTTTAGTTTGTCATAAAGTTTTGATGATATAAAACATGAATATTTATAAAAACTTAATGATATTCTTAGTTCGTGTGATTTTATTAATAATTTATTATATTGTAACTGACCCTTTGATATTATAATTGATTCTTTTTCAGTATGATTCATTTTACACCTCCCACGCAGTTGGAATCTTTATCTATCATTCTGATTTCTCCGAGATCGCGTCGTTCCAATTTAATGACCCTTCTATAATTCCTATATTTACTAAATCCGTTTCGCTAATATATGATTCTTGAACTATAAACTTGCTATCCTTTTCATATCCAAATAATTTAACCCTAACTATTTTATCTCCAAATTTCATTGAAGCGTTTCTAATTATTCCCATTATTCGGCTGCTCCCAAGATTGCGTAATTATCCATTTTCTAATCCTTGCTGTTTAATATCGTCGCTTCCCAATAAAGCGAAATCTTTATGTTTTATTTCAAAGATGCTTCTTAGTACGATCGCATTTTTAGATAAGCTTTGATTATACCATTTATCTGTATAGAATTCTGGACTGTCTTGATATTTAGCTTTTATAATAATAAATTTGTGACTATGCAAAATAGTCTTACCTTTTTTTATAACAATACCAAAAGCGTTATTCTTGAAAAAAACAATGTCTCCTACTTTAATATCATATATACTATCAACTTTAATCTCTTTGTAATATTTACTTACCATGTTTTACTCCTTGCTGTTTTAAGGCGAAACTTTCTGCTGTTTGTTCTGGTAAAGTTGGTTCAATAGATTTTTCTTTTAATTCTATCTCAACTCTGCTACCAATTAATTTACTTAAAACTAATGCTGATGTTTCTCCTATTTTTATTGTAATTGATAAATCAAATGAATCTCCATTTATTGACCTTACAACTCCTATTATTTTATTCATGTTTACACCCCTTTGATTTCTTATGAATATCTAAATTGAATCTTACTTGATATTCTGTTGATCCTATAATTTTCTTTCCACATTTATCACAAGTCACTATGAACTCTGTTATTTCTTTTGTTGTTGTTCTTTTTGTTATTGATTCCATTTTCTTTATACTATACTCTATACACTATACTATTTAAATGTATTGTTTTTCGTTTGCTTATTTTAAAGCAAATACTATTTTATTTTTAATAGTTATATGATAGTTATCTTTTTTTTAATAACATTCATTTCTTATTCTAATGCGTCGTCAATTCTTTGTTTAGCGATTTTAAAATATTTCTCGTCTAGTTCTATTCCAATAAAGTCACGATTAAGATTTTTACAGGCTACTCCAGTAGTTCCAGAACCCATACAATTATCTAAAACTAAAGCTCCTTCGTTTGTGTAAGTCTTAATTAAATATTCCATTAGTGCTACTGGTTTTTGTGTTGGGTGTATCTGTTGTTGTGCAGAAAAATCTCTACTAATATTTAATATAGACTTTGGATACCTTATTCCTGTATTAACTATGTCTTTTGTGTTGTTTGCAAATCCATAGCTCATATTATTTACACGAGATTTACCACTTCTTTTCCTAGAATAAGGTTCTCCAATTTCCATTTGTGGATTATATTTTTCTTTCCCATTACAAAAAACTAAAATATCTTCGTGCGTTTTCATAAATCTATGCTTTGCTAAACCTGGACTACCACACTTATTTTTATTCCAAACTAATGAATACTTAAATTTTTTAATATTACTCATAACTAATTTAGAGGTAAATGGTTGTGATGCAGTTAAAACTATTGCACCACTATTTTTTATAATTCTATTGTATTGTTCCCACAACTTATCAAATGGAATTATTACATCCCACTTACAAGCAGTAGTCCCATATGGTAAATCACAAAGAATCATATCAATAGATTTATCTGGAATATCTTTCATTAATTCTAAACAATCTCCTTGCAGTAATTGTACATTACTATGTTCAACTTTCTCATTTTCTTGTGCATTATATTGTTCAGTTTCCATATTACTTATTTACTATCTAAGGCGAACAATCGTTCCCTAGCTATATTGCAATATTCTTCAGAACAATCAATACCAATATAGTTTCTGTTATTAATTTTTGCCATCTTGCAAGTAGTTCCACTTCCACACATTGGGTCTAAAACTAAATCCCCTTCATTGCTCCATGATAATATATGGTCTTCTGCTAGTTTACAAGGGAACGGTGCAGGGTGTCCTTTTGCTTCTTGGTCTTCTTTTCTTTTACCTACAACATATTCCCAAATATTTCCTTTTATCTTCTGTTTTTTTACAGGACTAGCTAATTTGTTTCTAATTTGTTTTCCTTTAGAATAATTTTTGTAAGTAGTACCATTTAGTTTTAATCCCGCATGTATACAATCAATCATAATAGGATTATGAGTTTTAACTTTGCCCTTGCTTAGAACAAACATATATTCAAATTCATTATTATATCTTTTACAATATATTTGTGGAATTGGATTTGTCTTTTTAAAAATCATTGTATCATGTAGATTGAATCCAATTTCTTTAAAATAAATTGCCTGTTTAAATGAGGTTTCTGTTTCACTTCCTTTAATTGTAGAATCATTTACTATCCAAACAACAACCCCACCATTTTTAGTAATCCTAAATAATTCACTGGCTACTCCTTCAAAGTCAAAATCAAAACCTTTATACTTTCTTAAATTATCGTAAGGTGGGGAAGTAACCGTTAAATCTATAGTGTTATCTTCTATCTCTTTCATTAATTCTATGCTGTCTCCGTTATATATTTTATCCATAGTGCGTTTAGTAATCATTATCTGAATTTAATTTATTTTTATTTATTGATATTATTATAAAAGTTATTAATGAAGATAACCAACAAGATGTAAATATTATTACAATCAATTCTATAATTTTTATTTCCATTTTTAATCAGATTGCGTCTTAGGTTTAATTACTTCAAATCCATTATCTTCTAAATATTTGGTGACTTCACTAAAATATTTCTTTGCTCCGTTAAATTTTCTATAAATTATCCTAGCTCTTTTTAGAAGTGCATCTGTGATAATATAGTCTGGAAGATGACGACATATCGGACATCTATGATTTGTAACAGAATCCCATTCAGCTAAACTTTTTGTTATAAAAACATGCCCAGATATTCTACTTGGGAATCTACACATTGGACAAATATCTTTTTCTTCTATCATTTCGCTTTTGGTTTGTTTTTAGTTGTTATCATTTTTAATCAGATTGCGTCTCCAAATAATTCTTTATATAATTTATTAGCAGAAGGATGTTGGTCTGGGTGCGACTCCCAAATTTTTATCCAAGCTTCATCAATTAACTTTCTAATTTTAGCAATCTTTTTTTTATTAAGTTTTGATTTATTATCTTTCAATTTTTTATCAGCCATATTTAGCATCCAAACCTTTCTATTCCATTCTTGAATTTCTTCTCTCATTTCCAAAAGCAATCCTCACAAAATTTATCTGATTCTTTATATCCATGAAATTTTAATAATATCTTTGCTTGATTAATGACCCCGAAATTATTTTCTTTATCTTCAATTAATTCTTTTAATGTATAAATTCCTTTAGTTTCAAAACACATACAACAAGTTCTCCCAGCTTTATGCAATTCCAAATCTTTATTTAAATTAGTGTTCGGTTGTGGTTTGTTTTTAGTTGTTATCATTTTTAATCAGATTGCGTAGTATCTTTAGGTAATGTACTTAACTTTACCCATTTCTCATCTACAATAAGTTTAATTGTTTCTGGATTTGTAAGATATTTATCACTTAAACTATCTCGTATTTTTATAAATTCTGATGCTATTTCTCCTGCTGTTTTTATTTCCATTTTCATTTCGCTTTTGGTTTGTTTTCGGAATTTAATTCATCTATTGTTTCTTTAATTGCATAATACAATTTAGTCTCAACTGATTCTCCACAGTATTTATCCTGGATTTTTCTTACTTTATTTTTTATTTTTTCATCCATATTACTTTTTTGGTTTAATATTAGTATTTAATTTGTTTATAAAATAATCCAATAATTTTTCATTCTCTTTTACTAATTGTAAAAAAGACATTTTCCCAAAGGATTTAAATTGTAATCTATAATTTTCCATATTAGTTATATATTATCCTCTGTGTATTCTGGTTTAGTTACCCAATCATTTACAATTGCACAGAAGCCATAATGTTTAATTAAGTATTGACAATCTTTACATTCCATTTTGGGCGGTTAGTTTCCCTCACAAATATCTGTTTTAGTTATTTTTTTATCTTTTTGGGCGGTAGATTTTAAATCCACAGGGAAGGTACTTTTACCGTTATCCTCTTTAGCCAGTTTAGAACTCACACCAGAGTCATCCTGTGGATTATCAGAATAGTAACTTTTGTTGCAACCAATAACATCTTTCGATTGGGCAGATGGACATGCGTCTAACCTTTTTGTAGCAACCGTTTTATTCTGATTATTATTTTGCAAATCTTTATCTAAAATAATTTCTTGTAGATAAGTGTGGGTATGCCAACACATATCTTCAAATGTCTTATTACCGTCCTTTCTAGCCTTTCTCCAGTTTTTTACAATTATAGTATCTTTAATTTTTATTATTTCTATTACTCTATTCCTTTCGTTTTCTACTAATAATTCTTTTTCGCAATTAGAACAATAATCCATTTTTCCAGTATAGCAAACTTCTCCGCATCTTGAAGAGGGGTGAATTTGACGACCACAACCTTTCATACTACATTCCCACAAACTAGACATTCGTCCCTAGCACAGCCATTTAATCCCCCAGGAGTGCCAAAGCCGTGCCTTATATGTTCGGTCCTTCTCTTGCAAATTTTACAATATCTTTTTTTATTTTTTTCCATTTATTTTTTTCCTACTTTGTTTATATCTATAGAGCCAATCATCGCGGTATTAGCCTTATAGCAATCTATCAATTTGACTACTCCTTGATGTAAAGTTTCTAAATTATGCATTTTGCAAAAAGCAGTAATCCACTCTATTGTTTCTTGATATGAATTTTCTCCATACTCAAGATAATTTTCATGTTTGCTATTCCAGTCTTTTTTTATTATTTTCTTTTTCTTAAGTCCTTCAATCAATATTTCTCTAGGAATTTCCTTTAAACAAGTAAAGAAAATGATATTCAATGATTTCTGGTAGCTTTTAGATTGAGACCTATATAACTCTAGATTCCCTTTGTTTATTTCATCTAATTTTTCTGCCATTTAAAGTTTTTTTATAAATCTCCCTTTAGCATCTCGATATCTAACCATACTTTTTCCTTTAACTATTACAGAGGTTTTTTTCGCTACAACTTTTCTAGTTTTTCCAGTTTCCTTTTCTACGAAAACTCCTCTGAAGAATTCTTCTACCTGTTTATTTACTTGCTCGACTGAGATTGGAGTATCTTCTTGTAGGTCTTTGTAAAATTCTTTTGCTCCAGAAACAACTTCTTCTCGTTCCAGTCCATCAACTTCTTCAGATGCAAGTTTTTCAGCTTCAAGTTCAGCATTTGCAATTAATATTTCTTGTATAATACTACGGTTATAAAACAAAGTAAATGATTCACTATCAAAGCCAGAAACATAATTAGCAAGACTTCCATCAAGACTAAAGACATCTTGTAATACTGCCTCAAAACTTGTTTGATTTACTATTTTTGAAAGATATTCCCCAATTGATACTCCATCTTGGTTGGCTCTTTCTTTCGATAATATCTTAAACCAATCATCAAAGTATTTCATACGAGAGGCATTATGTTGATCATCAATATAGTATCTATGGCTCATTTTTTTACTCTCTCCCCACAAGACGAACATCCACCCCTATTATGATATTCTACATCACATTTAGCTGAGCACGAAACTCTGCCACAAGAACAATTTACTCCAATTCCTTTTTTTAATTCTTTTCCACACTCATCACATGTTTCCTTAAGCTCTCCAAGTGACATCAAAAAATCAAAAGCAGTTAATCCAGAATCTTCAATCTCTTGCATAATTTTTTTTTGTCTTGCTTTAAAATCTCTATGATATTTAGTAAACCAAACACTACATTGTCCATCTGAATAATTATCTATTAGAAATATTCGCTTACAATCCATTGAGCACCATCTCATCCCACCATCAACAGGATTAGAACACTTCTCATTTAGACATTCGGTTTGCATATTTGCCATTTTCGTTAGTTATTTAAAAGCAAAGAGATTTATAAAGTTCTGTAAATTCTGTTTTTTCTCTTCCAAACTAAGTTCTTGGAATCTTTCTAATGTCCCTCTTCTAACTAATTTAGTTGATGCTAAGATATTTTTTACTTTCATATTTTCTACTCTAAAATTTTCAAATTGAGTGTCTGTTAAAGGCAAGGCCATATTCATTTCTTGCTCGTTTGTTTCTCCATTCGCTACAAGTGAATATGGCATCTTTCTTAATCTAGAGTTTACTCCATTGTTTGCTAAATCTAAAAAACCTAGTCCAAGCATCGCTTTTATTTTTTCCTGGATTGTTTTATGCGGATAAACATTTCCTAATTCTATTTTTTCAATTGGAAGATACTTTCCGTCTATGACTATTTGGAATCCTTTATTCCCACTAAAAATAAGATAATATGGAACTTTATTCTCATCAAGATATTCTTTGACTATTTTTACATCCTTTATTACTTCGTGAATAGTGGCCATGGAACATTCTTTTATGTTGAATTCTTTATTACAATTTTTACAAAATAATATATCTTTACTTTTTTTTGATAATCCTCTCATGTGGTTTTCAGACAAACCACAATCTGGACATTTATAACCTTTATCAAAGTCCATGAAAAAGTCATAAGTCTCTATAGAATTATTAAAGTCTCCATGATACCAAGCTGAAGTTTCTTCACTTCTATTTTTTGGATTAAATGTAAAATTTGGGATATCTTTCAATCTAGCACATCCGACATAAAGATTTTGCTTGTTCTTGTCCCAATTCATTAATTTCAATGCACGCTCAAAATCGAAACAACATTTAACTCTAAGGGCTCTAATATTCCCGCCAGACTTACTAAGTGCTGAAAAATCTCTTCCAGTTGCTTCTTTTATTAATTCATAAGCTAGGTATTTTCTAGTATAGATATCCATTTTATTTGATAGTCTCCCCATATTTTTTAAAACAATGGATACAAACTTTTTCTTCTGATACAATTGCTTTACCTGTAATTTTCCATTCTTTATTTCTTAGAACTCTATATTTTCTTCTCTTAAATTGAGTCTTTCCTTTGACAGTATTCTTTTTACATTTTTCACACTTAAACATTTTAAGAAGTTTCCTCAAGTGATTTTAAATTATTTTCAAGATCCGATCTCTCTTTGAATGTTAGTATCGAAAGTTTTAGCGTTTCTTTAATTTTTTCTATTTCTTCTTCTTTTGATTCTGTCATATAATAGTATGATTTTCATACTATTTAAATGTATGGTACCAAATATACAATTTACATAGTTCATAAATATTGTTATTTTATAATTCTTCTTCATCTATTGTACATTCTACGATCTCTTCTTCAGAAGATCCAATATCACGATTATTTTTATATGAACATTCCTTGCAATTAATTTTTTGAATATAACGCCCGTTCTTTGTAGAAACAGTACCAGAAATATTTACAGAGTTACATTTTGGGCAATTTTTTATCAAGTCCTTGTTAAAGTCCATCTTAATGATAATAAGAAAGTAATACTTATAAATGTAAGTTTTATTATTGAATGAGTCTATCAAGACTTGAACTTGACCCACATCTACTTCAAAGAAATATGCTCCCGCTACACCATAGACTCAATAATTTAGATAATATAAAACAACGGTTTCGGGTTAGATTTTTACTAACATTTTTTAATAATGATAAGAGATTAAATGTCTTGACGTATTAGACGACCGAAACCTAAAAATTAGAGTCACTGATAAAGTCCTTGGCACAACCATGATATGTTCCAAGTTCATGTTGCCAAGATACTATTCTATTTATCATAATAAAGTAAGGTGAAGCATATATATAAACTTTTCTAATTCGTAACATTGGTAATATTTATGTTGAGATTATTTATTGCATTGATTATGTCCGAATTATTTGCACGCTCACACGTAAATGATTGATCGCAATTACAGTCTGGAATTTTTACAGCTTCACAAAATAATTCTGCTTTCTCACAATTACAGTCTGGACAATCGAAATCTGTTTTGAATTTGTCATTTGAAACACTCCAAACAAAGAATAATCCAAAAACTATTATTACTCCTATCAATATTGAAGCTAATAAATTGATTGAATTCTTATTATACACTCTAACATTTGCACCGATATTTTCAAGATTCTTATTAGCTTTTTCTTTGTAATCCTTTTGACTAAATGGTTTCGGGATTGGTTCTACTATTGTACTTATTATTTCTTCAGTCTTTAGAGGTTCTTTGCTTTTATTAGTAATATTTATTTTAGTCTTATTCGGATCATGATAATATCTTCCTCCGATTTTTTGATAAAAAGAACTTGGGTCAATTTTTCTTTCTTCTGTATTCTTTTTTTTAACTATTTTCTTCTTCATCGTCTTCCTCCATTATTCTGTTCTCAAACACATCTTCAATTACTCTAGAAAATTTATTTATGCAATAAATAAATAATATTATTAATAATATAGAAAAAGATAATACCCAATAAATTTTTTCTATTATAGCATAAGATATAACTGCGATTGATGACAATCCAGAAACAACCATGAAAAAAATACAGGTAAATTTATCTGCTTTTTTAGATTCAATGTAGATATCTCTAAGACCATCTTCATTTAATCTTTTAATCGGTTTTGTATTAAATATCCCCATTTTTTTTACCTTCTAAATATTTTGAATTTTTATGTGTAGTTTTGCCACATTTTAAGCATTCTAATTTTATTCCAGATCTTCTAGAGATCGCTATCATTTTAAAGTTTTGTTTACCCTTACAAACACTGCAAGGAAGTTTATATGTTTCTGTTTTTTTAGTAGTATCCATAGTCTTCATGTCCCTCCATTGCCCTTTGTTCCTTTTTATTAACCATAGTAGTTTTCTCCTTTATAATCGAATCTATCTTCAAATAATGGTTTATCTTTTTTTGACCACCAAGAAGGCAACTGGTTTCTGAGACTTTGTTTAAGCTCGGTTTCCATCCTTTCATGCTCAGAAGATATTTTTTTGACTATATTAGACATCTCTTTTCTTTTTTCTTCAAATTCTTTATATAAATCTGATATATTACCAAAGTTTTCTATATACTCATTTTTAACTTTTAGAATTATGTTAGACTCATTTAGACCATGAATGCTATGATTATAATTTTCAACACAGTATGGATTAGTTCTAAAATATATATGCTTTACCTTTGCAATTATTACCTCTTCCTTACTTTCTCTATATGCTTTATATCTAAACAAGATAATATCTCCAACCTTAAATCTCAATTCTTCTAAGAAATTATGCTTTACAACTTCTGCCTTATTCTTTGTTTCAAAAACATCTAGCTCAGAATATCCACCGCAACTATTTTCATCCAAAGTATAACCTATTTTATCATGGGTGTTTATTACAGCTATTACTTCTTTTTCTTCTATTTCAATATTCTTAGTGATTATAAAAACTTTCTGTCCAATCTTAAATGGGGCTTTGTTGTATTTCATTTTTTTGAGTTTCTTTTTAATTTGCTTGATTCATCTGGACCTATCTGGTCCCCTTGTTTTTTTTCGATTCTTTCACGTTGTTTGCTTTTTACTTCTACCATTTTTGTTAATTCTTTTCTGGGAGAATACCCCACCACATATTGTGGAAAATAAAAAAAATAAATTATTTCTTAGCGAATACAGTATCTACCGTATCACCTTTTATAAATTCTTGTTCATCGTTCCTTTCAATTACAAGGTTTATATGTATGTCAAAGCAAATTAATTTGCCAGAGATTTGAACTTTATCACTTTTACGCTCTACAGTAACATCTTTACCTTTTAAATCATTCAATAAATCTAGTGGTCTTTCAATAGTCATTTTGTGTAGTTGAATTTGGATTTTGTTCGATTAGTTTTGAAGCTTCACCCATGTTAACATCCTCTGGATATTCAATTCCCATTTTATGTAATTTCTCCTTCTGAGGAACCGTAGCTGGTAAAAGCGGATCTTTGATTTTTATTTTTGCTGGATTTTGTTGTCTTTTAAAATCAACTGGTTTACTTTCTTTTTTCAGAAATATTTGAGTTGCTGAAATTAAAATAGCATCATCGCTTGGATGAAAATCTAAAGTTTTTAGTGATTCTACTTCATCTATAATTTTATTAAGTTCTTTCATTATTCCCTCCTTTCAATTCCTTTAAAGATAAACTTTTAATCCTATCTGCAATATTTACAATATCATCCATTAATTGTGATTTGTCGAATTCTATTCCTTTCAAAATTGCACAAGCTAACAAATATTGATAAAAAGGGTGTGCTTTCTTTGGAGATAACCCATCAACTATTATTTTAACTCCATTCAATCCGAGTAGAATAGGGTTATCATGTTCAATTTGTTTATAACTTGATGAGAATATCTCATTGCCACATTTAGCAATATGAAGTATAAATTTTGTTGGATGAGCTACTGATGTCACCTTCCTTACTTCTTTGCTAGTTTCTTTTTTTGTGGTTTTTTTGTCTGGGTTTTTGGTCGGCATTTTGTGTCAATTGAAGTATTTAATTGTTTAAGGATATCTGTATTACTCATAATTTCTTTAACTTCTTTAATAACATCTTTTATCTGTTCTTCCGCAATATCATCCTCAATTTTTCTTTGTACAGATTCATATCTAAGGTCATGAAGCTCAGATAACAAATCAGTCATGTCTTCATGGTCTACTAAGGGAAGAACAATTTCAAGGGCCTTTCCTCTTTTCTGAGAATGCTTAAGAAATTTGTTTCTAAGTTCAACTTGAATGTCTGCAATTGGACAACTGAATTCTTCGACTTGTGATTGTTTAGAGAAATCTAAGTACTCATCTTTACCAATCTTAGTGAAAGCATATCCTCTTTCTTGTAATTCTTTTTTAGTACACATTTTCTTTTGTTAAAGAGATTAGGTACTTCTCAAGTGCCAGTCTCTCATTAAATTTTAATGATGGTTTTTCAAGAATCCTTTTCGTTTTTTCTTCTTCTCGAAATATAGATTCTTTTTCCATAATGAAGTATGAATTTCATACTTTATAAACCTTTTCATAAACCTTTGACTAAACTACCCATTATATTAGATACTGTCGATTTTATCTGCTTTTTATTTCTCTTAGCCTTGTCTACATATTCAGATAAATCCTTAGTAGTCTTAAGCTTTTGTTCACTAACTACAGTACTGCAATTTAATATTTCTTCCTTAATTTTTATTTCGTTTGTCATTAATTTTATTGCTACTGTTACATCTTCATCGTCAATTATTAATTTTCCTAAATCATTTTTTCTATTAAAAATATTTAGAAAGGCGTGGGCTACCATATATCTATATCCTTGATGAAGCTCTCTAAAAAAACTTAGATTTGTTCTCCTTGTTATTCCCCTGACTAATGGTTTCCACGCTTCTATTATTCTGGATTTCTGAGCAGAGGTTACTCCATAGCTAGATATTGGATCTATAGAAGAATGTTTATCTGTCTGAATCCTTAATAATTCCTCATAGAAATCTTTTATGAAATCTTCAGCATTTTCTCCATCTTTTTCCTCGAATGTTCCATTTCCTATCTTCTCTCCTATATCTTCATGCTCATCTGGATTATGAAATACTAAACAAACAGATACACGAAAAAGCATACCGTCAGAGATTACAGAAGTTAAAGAATTTGGTGTTCCAGCTAAGAATGCACAGGCTCTTATTTTTTTTTCAGTAGAATCCGTTCTTGTAGTCATTCTGGATATTTTTTGTTCATCCCCAAGAATGTTTTCCATTGTTTTAGCTAAGGTCTTATCTGAAAATAATTTAAAAACATCTCCTACTGTTACACTAACAAAATCTTTCTTAGATAATTCTTCATATAACTTAGCGTCAGTTATAGATTCAAATGGGAAAGAATTATAAGCTAATTTTTCAAAAGTTTCAGCGATCCCAGATTTTCCATTTCCAGGTGGACAAATTAAGAGCATATTAATAGATGATTTTATATCTCTAGCATTGCTATGTGGGATTGCTGGCAATATTAAACTTGGTATGACTAATGATAACGTAGAAAATACTTCGTGTCCTATGTGTATGTACATTTTCTCGTAAAAATCACAAATGAAATTGTATGGATCTGCTTTTATCTTGTCTAATAGATCGGTCATGAATATGAAAGTATGATTATCTTTAAAAACCTTTGCTTCTTATTCTTTTACCTCTCCATCGTCATTAACATAATCATAACATTCCAAATTAGTAATATCTATGTTACAATATCCTGAAGAATGTGCAATATTTAAATATACATGAAAATTTTTATGATCTTCATCCTCATCAACAAAAATCTTTACTCTTTGTGAATTATTGAAACCATAATATGCCATATTTGTCTGATAGAAAAAGGTCCAATCTCTACAATCCCCTCCTCGTTCCATCATATCATGAATTGTTAGAGTTAATGAATCGTCAGTTAGATTATAGTGAAAGTTTTTCCTTGCAAAATCATTAAGACAAATTGCGGTATTTTTAAAAGATAAATTTTCACATTCTGGACCATTTATATAAGCATCACTTTGCACTAATTCCTCATAATCTATACTACTTCCAAAATCAAGATTATAAACAGTAATAACTGCCAGAATAAGAAGCATAAAAAATAAAATGACTTTCAATAATCTAATTCTATTTTGTGTCTGAACTATTTTTACATGTCTATCATAATCTTTTTCATCAAGAATCATAATACATTTACCATAAGTCCACTTCCACAATTATAAGAGGAACATTTTCTGTCGGAATAATCAAAGTCTGAATCCATTGAAATATTTGGATAGATACATGTGCAATTACTTGCGTTTAACCAAATATCTGAAATTTCGTAATCATGGAATTCAAAACATTTTGGCATTATATTATCGTAAAGTTCTTTTGACCTAGTATCATTTAATATGTTTAATCCAGGGAAGAAACCGTCAACTGCTCGGCAGTTTTCTTGAGGAGAAATCGACCAATTTATAGTTTCTCCAGTTATTCCTCCTATCGTATCGTTTACAACACATGGGATAGTGTCCTCTATTAATTCATAATGCCACTCATTTTCACAGACCATTATACTTGACATTGTTGCATTTCCTAATATAAACGTATAATTAATAGTTTCATTTTCTGGATTACTTGTTATAATATTTTTAGTCAAAACCGCTCCAAGAATTACCATTGACATTGATAATAAAATAATAACAACTCCCCCAATTGATATTTCAATTGCTCCTTTTTTTGATTCCATTATCTTTGGGACTGGGGACTTCCTTGATGAGTCATCGCCATTAATTTAGCTGTTAAATCTGCATTAATATGTACAATAAGTCCTAATAATGTATGAAGGCTAAACCCATTCTTAATTTCCCAAACATATCTTGGAGTTGGATCATCATCACTTACCTCTGCGAAAATTTCAAAAACTTTTATTTTTTTATTTACCATTATAATAACTCTAAAACCTCGTGATTTATCTTTATTAAGGTTCCTTGTTTCTCTATCAATCCTAGAACATTTAATTTTGATATTGCATCGCTGAAGCCACCACTGTTATGAGAATACCCAGTTTTTTCTGCTATGTCTTGTCTTTGGAATGATTGATATGGATTATCAATTAATAATTTAAGAACTGTCCTAGCACATTTGTTTAATCTATTTACCCAAGATTCTATAGATAATCCACTTGAATTCTCAGTTGCAAATGACGAATCTAATGTTCCTAATTTTATCATGACCCCACTTTTTTCTATTAACCCCATAACATTTAATTTTGATATTGCATCGCTGAAGCCACCAGATTTATGAGAATACCCAGTTATTGTCGCTAATTGTATTCTTGAAAATTGTCTCTCTGAATTGGCATATAAGAATGAATATATTTTTCTAGCACATAAAGTTAACTTAGGTACATCAGATTTCTCACTATAATCTTGACTTTCTGATATTATTGGTTGGTGGGCTCTTTGTTGAAACATTGGAGTGCTTGCTGGGACTGCAACTTTTGGGACATGTATATCTATCTTTGGAATTTCTACTTCTAGACTTATTTCATTTTGATTATTAGACGGATATTCTATCTTTGTATTACTTTCGCCTGTGACTATTTGGGTTATTTTATTCATTTTTTGCTTTAAACTATTCAATTCATTGGACGTGATAATATTATTTTTCTTATGGAATGAGTCAACTTCGCTTATTTTTTTCTTATAACTATTTTCTAATTCTCGAATTTGTTTCTTGTATTCCATCTCAACTAATTTTAAATTACTAATTTCTTCTTTTAGTACTTCTCTAGAATCACTTCCGATGTCTCTCTTAGCTTTATTTAATTCTGTTTTTAACCTAACTATTTCAACTCTAAGATCATCTGCATCTTTAATTTTCTTATTAGCTTCTTTCGGCAAATCAGCAAGTCCACTAAGTGTCATTTTAATTTTATCTGTTAATGGAGTTATTTCTTTAGATGAAATTTGTCCACGCCTAGGATGAGTGGTCTTTGATTTAGAAATTTTATTTCTTTTTACATTATTTGATATTGCTGGGCCAAAGTTATAAAATTCGCCATCTGACAAATTTCTTAAAGATAACATATCTTCCTTAGTTGAAAACCCTAGAATATCAGCTGTTCTTTTCATATCTATATCTAACGAAGTTCTCCCAGCAAAATAATTATTTAATTCCGCCACAACATCTTTATGAAGTTTTGAAATTCTCTGGGTGCATCCGATTAGGCAATATCCTCTTTTTCTACCTCTAGTAGCTAAATCTATAATCGGATAAGTTGATTCTTGTTTTTCTTGTTGTCCAGCTAAGTTGTGTATCTCATCAATAAAAATAAAGCATGGTTTCCATAGTCCACTTTTTCTTGGAATTTCCATTAACGCTTCTATAAACTTTTTTACATACTTGGCTCTCTCTGGTCTTTTCAATTCTGACACATCTAATATTGTAGAAATATTTAATTCGAGTAATTTTGAAGGTAATAAATGGGCCGACTCCATACTTAATGGAATGTCTCCATCTGGGCCTATAACAAGAAATTCATAATTTTCTCTTAATGTTTTGAACTCTCCCTCAAAATCAATTACAATAGACATAACTTCTCCATTTGATTCCTCTAGTATTTTTCTTGCGGTATAAGATTTACCAGCTCCAGAATTTGCAAGAATTAAACCACGACTATCTATTAAAGTATCTAAATTAATTAGTTTATCCTTATCTTCAAATATACTTATTCCTTTCATTGTTTTTTGGCTCCGTTAAATAATGTAAATATATCTAGTTTTTCAATTATCATCCAATTTTTAAAACAATCTCTATCCGTACATATTGTAGCTGGTTTATGATCCAAATGCACAAAATGTCCTATATCTTCTGAGTGTAATCTTTTGTTGCAAATGCAACATTTGGTTTTTCTTAAGTCGAATTCTAATAGTTTTGCAATTTCTTTAGTTTGTGTTATATTGAATAACGACAAAGTTAATTTATTTCCTTTCATTGTTTCTCCGACAATTTCTCGAATTTAATTTTTGGTTGCTTTGATTGATGTAGTGGCTTATAAGAATAAACCCCAACAGGAGAGAATACAAATCTAATTTCTTTATACATATCATAACAAATTTTTGCATCTTCATTAGTGTCTCTTCCACAAATTCCATAAGAATGATTTAATCCAGTTAATTCTGGGAACATTGATTTTTGAAGTCCAGCTAATGTTGTGTCTGAAACGTCTCCACTACAAATATCCCTTAATCTATCAACTTGACCTAAAGCTATTCTTGCATAAAAATCTAAAGCTTGTAATAATATTTTTACATTTGTTTCATTTAATTTAATTCCATAATTATTAACCATTGGATCCTTTCTAGTTTTTGACAAAACTAATTCTTTTAAGTCATTATTTGAAACCCATTTCCCATAACCCAATTCAGAAGAATGGACCCAAAATCTAGAATCCTGTGGCTCATTGATTCTTATTTTTTCATTTTTCATTTTAGTCATTATCATCCCCATTGTCAACTCTTGGTGGAATAAGAACTCCAATTCTTCCAAAATTTAATAATAAACAAGATTTCTTATCATCTCTGTCAATATTATAAGTAAAATCTATTCCCATTCCAAAGGCATTAATAATGTTTTTTGCCTGTTCTAAATATTTATAATTATATATATTATGACAAACACTAACCCTTATAATAGGTTCTCCACTATATTCAGTACTTCCAACCATTCTTACATCTAATTTATCTACCTCTGTAAAATTTCTAATTCTTTGAATTTTTGAATTTTTATAATCATCTCCACAATTATATAATGAGAATATAGCAAGAACATTTTCTGGATTTGATATTAAAAAATCACTATCACTTATATTGCATTTTTCTTTAATTACTTTTATTTTTCTTTTCTCAAGATTGTCATAATGAATTTTCTTTATATATTTCTCCTTGTCAATAGTTACTATTTTTTTATTTGCCATTATTTTTTTTCACCTTTTTCTTCACCTAAAATATATTCAGTCGCAGTCAGTTTATTTTCTTTAATTTCTTTAATGGCATTTTTTCTATCTTCAGATAATAGTAATTCTTCTTTTGTTTTTTTAGCATAATCATTTTCTATATGAATTTGTTGATGAAGTTTCTTAACCTTGGATCTAATAGTATCTTCTCTAATATGATTTATTAGCATTGTAATTTCAGAATGTCTAGCTTTGTTTCTAACTTTGGCAGATGGGGTTTTACTTTTATTCTCACTAAGACGGAGAACCCTCTCTCTTAGTAGAAGATATTGAAGAATTTCTCTTTTTTCTACTTTACTTCTTATGTTTTGAATTTTTCCACTTACCATTATTCTAAGTTATGACTCACCGCTAATTTAACTATTTTAAGATAATCTCTCATTGTTATTCTTCCAAACCCCTCATCGTCAAGTTTCTTAGTTTTTACCATTTTTAGTTTCCCGCAGGAGAAAGTTCCAATTGATCTTCCTCCGTTAAATTTAATTTACAATAAGATTCTCTGTTGATGAAATATTTTCCCATCTCTGACCTATTATTTACTATTCCTAATTTCTTTAATTCTGACATGACACTTAATGGAGCACAATATCCATGGAACCATCCGTCTTTCCAGTGCTTTTTCAAAAAGTTTATTGATTGTTTAGTTATTCCTTGTTTCATATTTATTTTACCTTCAGCTATTTTTTTTATTTTATTATGTTCTTCAGCCTTTCTCATTATCAAGTTTTTTTTGGCTTCAACAATGTTGTCGAGTATTTTTTTCATGAGCAATACGTGGGAATCTCATCTGAACTATTCCCAACTCCTTGTTTAATCATTCCACAATTTGGACAAAACAGACTTCCATCAACTTCTTTCAATTCAGTTCCACAATAAGGGCATCTATCATCAGTCATTATAATCTACTCTCATCAAATTTAGGCAAACTATAAGAAATTACTTTTAATCCTAAAAAATCTAAATCTTTTTTAAATTTCTCGATTAATTTTTGTATCTTTATTTCTTTATCCTTACTTTGTAAATTTTTTTGAGTTTCAATTATTATCTTCATTTTATTCTTTAGAAATCTCCAGCCTCCTCTAATGCTTGTTTAATTTCTTCAATATTTTCTCCAATTGTCAATTTTCTTAGGTTCGTGCTAGTACTTCCTTTGACATATATTATTTTCTCTCGTTCTAATGTTGTTACTATTTGGCATATCCTTGAATAGTTTAAACTTTTATTTCTTGGATCTAAGGAATAAAATTCATATACATTTTTTGAGTTTATATCTTTCTTTAAATTAAATAAATCTAGAATTATTTGTAGAATTATTTTGTGAGTACTTGGTAAATCTAAAATTATTTCAATAAGTAGTCTTTTTTTAAGACTATTATTTACAGTATCTACAACTCCTTCATTTATTTTAACATTATTTTTTTCTGCGAATTTAGCGACATTCGATAATAATAATAATCCATATCTAGCATCTTCTCCCTCCTTAATACTATGTGCTGAGATTTTGTGAATTTCAGTTTCTGTAATTTTTTCTTTATAAATTGCACCTTTTTCTATTCTATCTTTAAGTATTTCATTAATTTCAATTGCATTATATCTTGGGAAAAAAATAACATCTCTAGTTAGAGAACTTCTAGTATTTGGTTTTAGGTCCTTTGTCATTAATGCATCATTTGTTATAAGTATATACCCATAGCTTGATTCTTCATGAGAAAGTTTTTTTTGAGATGATTTTTTATAAAATGCCATATCCTCATTAAACCTAGAAATAGTAAACAGTAAATTATTCAATTCTTCTGAATTTCTTATCTCGTGTATTTCATCAATCACTAATAATATAGAATATTCTGTTGTGGATAAAAAATCTATTATTTTATCATAACAATCCGATGATGTCCTAGGTAATTTTACTTCTCCAGATAGTTGCTTTAACATTGATTTTAATACCTCATATTTAGATCTACATTCTGATCCTTTTATAAAAGCTATTTTTATTTTTTTATTATTTTTATCTAATTCTTTATTAAAATTTTCAAGTATTTTTTTTACTACTAATGTTTTCCCAGTACCAGAACTTCCAGAAACTATTAACGATGGAAGTGATGGATTTTGCCTAAAAGCATAAGACAAGTGGAAACTCAACTCTTCAATTTCTTTTTCCCTTCCTATTATCTTATCTGGCATATATTCTGGAGATAAAAATTTTTTATCTTTAATTACCTCGATTACTTTGAAATCCATACTTATTTTAAATGTTCATACTTTTTAAATGTTTCTGTTGTTTTAAATGCTTACTATTATTAAATGACTAAATACTTTTTTGATATATTGTATTCCATTTAGCCATTTAATGGCTCACCTAAATATAACAATTATTAACACCACTTTTAGGATTTGTGCCTTTCGTAAAAAAAAATCAATTTGTTCGGAAAATTATGAAGTTGCTGGGGACTTTCATTAAATGGCTAAATGCTTTTGTAAATAATGTCTTGATTTCGGGCATTTTTTGGGAGCCATTAAATGGCTAAATGGCTAAAACATGATCTTTCGGAAAAAAATTAGATAGCCTTGCGGAAAAACTAATGAAGTCAGCCCCGTAGCTATGTCTAACATCCTTTTGGACGCAATTACAGGTCGGGCAAAAAATTTCCCTTAAATCTTAGACTGCATTTAGCATTTAATCGTTCCAACCATGTTTTGAAAAAAAGTATAAGCTCAAAACAATGTTATAAGAATAGAGAATGTATTATTTAAATCTTTGTAAATTATAATAATGCATTTAGCATTTAATCGTTCCAACCATGTTTTGATTTAATAATAATTATTAGAAAATTTATAACTTTAAAAAAGTAAAATAAGAAACCTTCCTAACGAGGATCAGTAACCCGAAAGTTACTTCACCTCGATAGGTTCGCCGATATGAATTCATTCACTTCAGGTTTTTATGGAAAAAACCCACTAAGACCTCTGATTTCAATAACCAGTAATTCCTCCCCTTCAGGTACATCTGTTATCATGTATAACAGTTTAGGATTAATATATTATATAAAATGAAGTTTAAATAGTTTACTATTCTAATTAAAGTGAAGTTTTATAAGAGATGTTCTATTTATAATATTAGCACGGTGGCTCAGTTTGGTTAGAGCGTCAGACTCATAATCTGGAGGGCAGAGGTTCAAATCCTCTTCGTGCTATTCTCTCTCCTATCATTTAAAAGTAGGGAGTCTTTATAAATAATGTTTAGCTATTGTTTTTATGGAAAAGAAAAAAGGAAATGTAATTCGAGGAGTTAAGAAAAAACCAGCTAATAAATGTAATTTTGGAAGAAATAAAAATACTGGGAAATGCTTAAAGCATCCTAGGAGAAAGTAGACGATGAGTAAATGTAAAAAGGGTCAAACTAAGGTTGGTCAAGTTTGTGTTAAGAAAAATATTAGTAGAAGGATTAAAAAAATGTCTAATGAATATAAGATACTTAAACTAGCTATCATTGGTGCACTATCTTCTATAGGTGGTTGGTCAATATTCTCAGGAATTGTTAAAATAACAAAATTAGATACATTCCCATGGTGGGCAATGATAATTATTGGATTTGCTGTAATAATAATTGTATATAAATTCGGATTCGCAAAAATAAAATAAAAACTTTAACTAAATGCAATGGAGGTAAAAATTATGGCAAAAAGAAAATGTAAATTTGGAGTAAATAAAAAAACAAAGAAATGTTTAAAGACTAAAAGAGCTAAAAAGAAATAAACTTTCCTTTTGAATAAGGTTGGTAGGTCCTTTTTACTTTTGTTTTTTTTAAATTAACATAATTGTTATTTTTTTAAACTACCACTTATATTCTTTCGAGGGAGATTAATTTTTCTTATGTCTGGTCGGTCGGTTGTATGAATCTGTTTGTCTCCCTCTTTTTTTTAGCGTAAGCTATGTTAAAAAATTAAGTAAAGAAAACCAAAAAGTTTATAAGGTATGAACTTCATACTAGACTATGGCAATTCAAGATATTTTATCTTTCATACCAAAAATAGGTGATGGTTTATCATGGCTAACACAAAAAACTATTGTTCAGTTAGCAACTTGGGGAATAAATTTTACTGCACTTCAATCTAAGATATTATTAATTGTTATTTTAGGATCATTAATTTATATATTTCTATCAGTATTAACATTTGCTAAAAAAGCATTGAAATGGGGCTTAATTATATCTGCTATATTCTTAGCAGTATCAGTTGCAATATCAATATTTGCATAACTAATAATAAAATGACCGACATAAAAAAACTATCGCTAATGACTGGAATGTTCTTGTCTTTAATTCTCTTTATGAGCATTGCTAGTGCTGTGACAATTAATATTGATCCGATTAGTTTTGATACACTTGGAGAAAAACAATTAATGTTTAGTAGTTTTGAAAATAATGACAGCATATCTTTAGGAGTAACCCCAAATTTAAATTCATATATAAGTTTGCAATTTGATTACATAAGTGAAAGTGAACAATATACAAAAATATTTTTAAACACAATGCCAACAGAAGACATTAATGGATATCTATTTTACGGAACTCAATCAACACCTATTTCAATTTCTTCTCCTGAGCCAGAAGCAGAATCTGCATCAAATTTTATTTCTTTCCCATCTGCAAAAAACTTTGAATATAAACAAGGAGATATTTATAACGAGGCTTTACAATTAAGATTATCTTCTAGTTATCCAAATCCAATAAAAATTACTTACGTTGATTTTTCTCCAGCGACTTCTGTCATTAGACAAGGAAATGGTTTAGAGACTGGAGTATTTATTAATCCAGGAGATTCTTTTTCTATTCCAGTAATTATAGACACAACGGATGCTCAAGCAGGATCCTATTCACCAGTAGTTGTCTCGGTTGAATATGATGATGACACAGGACTTCACACAATGGAATCTACAGTTACTCTTTATGTAACCGCTGGAGTATCCCCAATTACTGGAGATACTTTTTCAACTTCTCCAACTTGCTCTTTGTCATCAACTACATTTAATCTTAATTCAACATATAGCTTTACCTGTGGTGGCGTTGTATCTAATTTAGAAGTTAATATTCCATCATCAGATTTCTATATAGGTAAAAGTGTTGAGATTTCTTCTGGAATTTATAAATATGATTTTATGCCTATCAAATATGGAGAAACTGAGTTTAAAGCAGAGTTCAGATACAATGGAGCATCAATATTCGCACCATTCCAACAAGATATTAGAATATCATCATCTGGTTCAATAATATCTGGGACTAACCTTAAATTAATATTCACACCAAAATTAGAGGGTTCTACTGGAGATGAGGAATTATTCTTTATACAATTAGGAGATAATGAAACTGGTTCTTTAGTTTCTGAACCTAGAGTATATGTAAATGCAATCGAATTAACTTCAACAAGCGAAACATTTGAATATTCATTTATTCCAAATAGGGATTATGAGATTAGAGGTAAGTCAATTGGTTATGATGATTTGGTGGAAGTAGTAAATATGGTTCCTAAAAATATCGCTATAACTGTAAGTCCTGAGACTGGTGACACTTCTACTAACTTTAATATTACTACATCTGTAGACAATGCAACAATTACAATTCAGGATATAGATTATAGTGGATCATATTATGGGTCCCTCTCTGGTGGGAATGTAGAAATAAAAGTATCGAAAGAGGGTTATAAAACCGAGACAATTAATTTTACTGTTGATGACAGACCAAGAATAATTTCATTTGGAGCAGAGTTCGAGAAAGGGGAGCCTCAAAACTTTACATTAAACAAAGAAGGAAGTTGGGTAGTTTATCATAAAGAAAAAATTGATTCAACAAATAAGAATAAGTATTCTATAGGTGTTGGGGATTTAATCGAGTTTACTCCAAAGAAAAATGGTTTCTATATTATCGAATTTGAGGGCATAACAATTGGAACCTATGAAATTGTAGGATTTAACTTTACAAATGAATGGGGATTCTTACCTGCATGGGCATGGTTATTACTTGGAGTAATACTTATTTTAGTAGTGCTTGTTGTTATTGCAAGAAGTAGAAACAATATGGGTAATTCATCTTCTTCAGACAAAACAGGAATGTCATTTAATGTAGGGGACCAAAATTAATATGGGACTAGCAGAAAAATTAAAAAAGATAATTCTAGGAAATCCAAAAAAGGTTGTTCATGTTCAAATAGATCCAAATTCTGTTGAAGACAATCACCAAGTGAAAGCTATTGCTTATGAAAATGCAGAATTAAAGGCAGATAATGCAAAATATAAAAGTTTAATTGGAAAAATGAGAGAGAGAGACCAAGATAAAAATGAAGAAGAAAATGTTAAAGCTGTACTAAATAAACAAAGAAATGAAATTAAGCTAGAATCTCAAGGACAGGTTTTCTCATTAAAAAAGTTCTATGCAAAATATTTCAGAGATAAAAAATTCAGAGACAAATTAGGAATTTATTCTTTTGACAGAAAAACAAAGCTTGCTGGTTATGGAGATATTGGAATTTGTGAAGATGGAGATTTTGCTCTTTTTGATAATGATAGTAATATGATTCTAAAGATGGCAAGGCTTAAAGATTTATTCCAAAGCGTTGGGGCACTTGGAAATGATATGGCTCGTGGGATGATCCCAGTTAATATGGATGGAGAGGGTGGCTATATTGAAAACATTATGGTAGCTGAAATGCCAGAGCTTATTCCAAATAATGAAGGAAAGCTATGGTTTGCTAAAGCAAGAAAAAAACCAGTATATGAAATCATACAAGGATTGAATAATCAACTTGGCGAAATTAGTGCAGAACTTGAAGAATCAGAAGCTATGAATATTGCACTTCAAGATAAGATTGACAGATTATCTTCAGAGAATAAGGTTAGTATGGAAATGTCAGAAACGTCGAGGGCAGAGCTTTCATTTAATGAAAATAGATTAACTGGAATTGATAGATCATATAGACATCTACAGAGAGATTTGTTTAATAATCAAAACATGAGTTCTATACAAGAAGATAATATTCAGAAATTAGAAAACGAGGTAGAAATCATGAGAAATAAGGCAGAGAGGAATGGAGTTAAGCTTTCAGATGAAAGGTCATTAGAGCTAATAAACAATCTTAGGGCTACACTTGTAAACGAACTTCCAGATTTTAGTCCTCAGCAAGTTCAGAATTCAAAGGAGGGAAATAACTCTTAATACGTATTTCGCAATTAAGAACAGCATTAAATGGCAACAAATCAATCACTTGTACTAAGGGCACTATACTGGGGAGAAAAGAGTATGAATCCTAAAGAGATATCTAGAGAAAGTGGTCTTAAACATAGACAGGTACTAAGGGCACTTCATGATTTAAAAAAGATGGGATATATTAAAACAACATTTATTCCTATACACTTTATTAACGGTGAAATGATAAATAATCAAACATCATCAGTACTTGCAAGTGCAAGGCTAACTGAAAATAATTTAAAAAAGAAGGGATTGATCTAATGGCACTTACTAGCTGGATTGGAATCAGAGAAAGATGCCCTATAGATATTTCAAGACTTGTTTCTCGTGCTAATTCTTTTAATTCTTTAGTTGGAGTAAGAATAACAGATAGTAATTTGAATCGTGCAAAAAAATCTTTAATTGACGCAAGGGCAGAATTAGAACTAGTTTTTACAACTCTTGAACAGGTTCTTTACGATCGTGATGTTTTAGCTAATAGAACTGACGAAATTCTTTATGGATGGATGGTTGATAACATGGGTAGGTATAAAAAATCTATTAATGGAAAAGAAGAAGATCTTATTATAAAATATGAATCTTCTGATGTAAAGATGGTAGGAGTTGGAAGAGTTTCGGCTTATGCAAAAAGTTTAAAGATTGCACATAGTATGATTTATGAATCTCTTCTAAAATCTGTTGAGGAGTGGGAAAAAATCGTAGAAACCAAAGAAATAAAAAAAGATAAAAGAACTTTCCTTTATATTCTATTCCATGTATTGCAGGTTACAATGGCATCTGTTGGTGGACTAGCAAGGCAGGGAAATGGAGCTCTTTCTAAAAAAGGTCAAGTCGGAAGTTATCCAACAATGTGGCAAAGTCTTATGTCAAATTCTGGGCAGAAACAAATTGCAACAATTACTGAAAAAGAAACTGGAGAAAAGATAAATGTTCCAGATTTTATGATTGACAAAACCCCTGAAGATACTAAAGAAGAAGAAGATGGTCTAAACGAGAATACTATTTTTTATGAAGAGTCTGAGGAGGAAGAAGATGCCGAAAACTAGTTCAATAGTAAATTTTATTTTTGGCAGAAAGGAGCCTAAATTAGAATATCCTTCAGACTTCGCGATAATAGACTATTCAAAAGTTTCTTTAAGGATTGGTGCTAAAGATGATAGAAACAAACTAATACTTAGATATTTTGTAAATCACTTTAGTAATTTTGAATTAAAAAAATACAGATATTCCGAAGAGAGAGTTAATCTACTTAAAGAAATTCATAAAATTCCAGTATTCGATAAAACTAAACAAGATCAGAGGTTTCCAGTATATTCAAGAATTAATCCAGGAGAAGTTAAATATATAATAGCAAGATGATAAATAATAAAGGAGAAAAAAATGAATGAAAGCCCATTAAGATTTATTGTAATTAGAAGAGGATGCCCATTTTGCCATTTAGCTAAGAAAGCGGTATTACATGTAAATCGTTATCTACCATACAATAAAAAAATTATGATTTTTGATAATTATGAATTTGAAGAATTAGGATTCACTGCACATCCATTCATTCAAAAAATGTTAGATGATAAAGATTTCGATGGATATCCATATATTCATATTGACGAGACAGTTATTCAACCAGCACAAACAGGATGTCTTATTATTTGTATTGCCAAGATGGTAAACGAAGATTTAGTAACAGATATAAATTATGGAGGGCGAATTATAAGTTCGCAATCTTAATGACATTTATTAGTAACAAAAGGGAGGTATGGAATAATGGGTATTAAAAATGCATTAAATAAATTTGGAAAAGGTTCAATTAGAGATAGATGTGACAAGATGGAGAATGGCGAAGTGATTTGCAAAAGAACTAGAGTCAATGCTGACAACACAACAACAGAAGTTGCAGGATTTACTATGGCTTCTGACGCAAGTTGTAATCCAATCCAAACATCATCTTATGAAAATGAAGATGGAGCGTTAGATGCTATCGAAAAAAAATTCGTTCCTAAGATTATCGGAAAATGTAAGAACACCCCAGCAGACTATTAATTAAAATGAGTAATTTAATTTGGGTTGGAATTGTAGTAGTAGTTATTATCATTATAATATGGATAAAGATTAGATCGAGTAATAAGAATTCTTATAATATGTCTAAATCTTCTGACAATCTTTGGGGAAAAGTTAAGGATGCTTGTTGTGTTCGTGGTAGATAGAATGTTTAAAAAAAATAAAGATCAACAAATGAAACTAGTTGACAAAGATGTAGGATTTGCAGAAGACAGTTTTGAACTTATTAAGCAAGCTTGCGGAGATGAAGCACACTGTGTTGGAAATTTTGTTATTAATCCATGTGAGAGTAATCTCAAGGAGATGAATTCTTCTAGGAGTAGAAGAACAAAATTAATGGGAATTATAATAGATGCTGTAGGTGCTAAAGTTGAAGATCAAGATTGGTGTCGGATAAAACATATTTGTACTGAAGCTATGCATGTTCAAGAAGACATGGTAAGATTATCATCTCAGAACATTTTTGATTTGGCTAAAGAGATATCTGAGATTCATAAAGAATGTTTTCTTAAATTCTTAAATTTACTTGGATTCAGCAAGGATAATCTGAATCATTCCACATCCGCTTAATGGATAATATGAGAAGATATCAACCTCAGAAAGTTAGTAGAAGGCCAACTCAAGAAAATGGCTGTAGTATTGAGGTTAAAAGAACCAAAACTGGAAAAAAGATTATGATAAGTCAAAAATGCACGAAAGAGCAAATACAGATGTTCAGAGAAACTGGAGAATTAAATTTAAACGAATCTTCAGGTGGAAACGATGGCTCGTCGTAAGACTTTTCGTAAATGCGTTTTGAAAGAAATGTCTAATGGTCGTACCAGGAAAGATGCAAGTATAAAGTGCAGTACGAAGAATACTAAAAATGGGAAAACAAAACATGAAAATTGAAAAGGGATTATTTTTTGATGAGTTAGACGAATTTATAATTAGAAAGATTATTCTATGCTATAAAGAAAAAAAAGAAATTGACACATGGCATCTATCAAAACTTTTCGTTTCTTCTTTCTATAAGAGAGACATTGATAGTATTTACTCCCTTCAAAAGATTGAAGTTGATGGAATCTATAGAAAAATTCAGAGGAAGATTCTTCATTATAAAAATTTCGGAATTATCTCTGTCTCTAAAAATGGAGGAGGAAGGGACGCTTATGACTTTGATATGGATTCTGTTACTATAGCAAAACATAAATTTTCGGATGGTTTCCATAATTGTTTAATAATTCGGTTATAGTCTCCTATCAAAAAAAGATAGGGAGAATTTATAAACATCAAAAACTATGAACTAGTACGATGAAAAATCAAAGGACTACCGCATTAACAATTTTTTCAGTTTTATCTTTATTCTTATTCAGCATCATGATGGTAAGTGCCGTCCCTGTTTTAGTGGCTCCAGCAACTAGTGGAACATTAACTGGAGCAGCTGCTGTCCTTAATGTGACTAATGGAACTTTGATTGAAATGCTTAATTGTACTTGGTATGCTAGTTCAGTTTCAACAGCTAACTCTACCGCAGTATCAATCGGTGCTCAAACAAATGAGTCCGCTTCTGCTGATCATATTAATATGACTTTTGCATCTACTATTCTTCAAGATGCAAGTGATTATGTAATTTATTCACAATGTTTCAATGCAACCTCAAACGAAACAACAGTTTCTTCAACAGGAGTAATAATTGATAATACTGATCCAACTGCTCCAACCTTAACACCAGCTGACGAGACTACAGTCACTTCTGCTGGATCTCAAACTTTTACTGGAGTAGTTGTAGATGCTACCACCACTGCTTGTACTTATACAATCTACCGAGGAGGAAGTTCTTCTGATGGGGATTCTGGTAGTGCAGTATATTCTGGAACTTCATGTACAGCCTCAAAAACATTTTCAACAACTGCCGACAATGGTATTTGGTATGTGACTATGACTGCTAGTGACGGTGAAGACACAGCATCAACTACTAACAAGTTAAATGTGAACCTTCCAGGTCTTGGAGGAGGTAGCTTACCTCTTACAACAGCAACTGATAATGGATCAAGCGATAGTACAAATGGAATATGGGTAGTAGTAGTCCTTGTTATTTTAGCATTAATGGGATTCTTCGCATTTAAGAAAAATAAATAATTATATTCACTGGAGACGAATTTTTTCGATAACCTAAAGATGTAGGGTTCGGAAAATATGGGTAAAGGGTACCTCAATCTCCGTCTAGTATTAGTAGATATTGGAAGAGCGTGGCTGAAGTGAGTCTATGTCCTGAGGGAGTTTAGATAGCGAGATGTACGAGTTTGGAAAATATGGAAAACATTAGGAAACCCTGTTGAAAGGAGGTTTAAAACAAAAACAAAACATGGAAACTACGACTATAATAATGCTTTTAATGGCAGTATTCGCAGGAGCAATAATGCTCTTCGCTGTCTATAAAAAAGCGTTCGCAAAGAACGGAAATTTCAAAAATCTATTTACGGTATTAGGGATTGTCCTATTAGCTTGGGGTCTTATTGGTGCTGGTTCTCAGTTTGGTTTATACACAATTCCTGGTACTGCTGGGAGTTTCTTTCTAACATCATCTATTACTGATGCTAATCAATTGCAAGGAGATATTATCTGTCCCGCAGGTACTACTCTTTCAAATGGTTTATGTATATCAGTAGCTGGTGGAGGAGCGACATATCAACCAACTGCATCTTACTCTGCACGAGACAAGTATTCCACAACTGTAATAACAGGAACATCTTACTATAAGGTTAATGGAGACAGTGCTACAACCACTGCTAAAACTAACACTAATGTAGGAGATTCTATAACTTATTGGGTTTCAAATACTTCATACTGGTTAAAACCTGTTGTGAAAACTGCTGGTGCTGGTGTAACATCCTTTGAAGCTTTGGGTTGGTCTAATTCAAGTGCATCTGTAAGTTTATACGATTCTGTTGGAAGAGCATCTGCTGATTCTGGAGATTCTAATATATCTATGGGAGCAAATGATCAGGCTAATGTCGAGATAACATATCAAGGAACTTCTGAAGGATCTGCTGGACCTTTCGGTGGTAAGATGGTTATTGAGATGAATTCTTCAATCGCATCTGTAACTTGTACTGGAGACTCTTTAACTTCAAGTGATTTATATCACTTAACTTACTCTGTAACTTCAACAAGTAACACATATAAGTCATGGGCTTACGGTCCTAGCTTAGATGATGGATCAGGAGCTGTTAGACGTATTGACTGTCAATTTAAGAACGGAGCAACTGCTGCTGGAGCAGGTTCTGTCTATTACGTTAAATTCATACCTGCTAACTATTATGTTACAGACAGTGGAGATATCGTATTGGATACCGAGAAATTTGCGGATCAAGATACTACAAGAACAGGAAGTACAATTTCGTTGCCAAGTGTCACAGGATATTGGGCGGCTTAATTAAGCTAAGTTGATAAATTTTTTTTTATTCGTGGGAGTTAATCCCCACAACTTTTTCTTTTTATTTTGTTAGAGATATAAATATTTAAATACTACTTATACTACTTATATTATATGAAAACAAAAATAAATATAACAATTGATGAAGAGTGTTTGAAAAAAATAAATAAAAAACTAGATCCAACTGATAGAGAAATAATAAGGGTATTAGCCCCTTTGAAGCTACCAGTAACCCCAAATAAGATAGCTACGACTATAAATGTTCATCAAGCAACGGTTCAAGAGAGATTGCGTAAATTGGATAAATTCAAAATAACCAAGTGTAAAAAAGATGGTAAGAATAAAAGAATGGTTTGTAAGATTGATCCTATGTGGAAACAAAATATTAAAAATTTAGATTAAAAGAAACTCCCAACCGATAGTAGTGAGGGAGTTTTATATCAATAGATATTTAACATATACTCTTTACTAGTATATTTTCTAAACAAATATCGTTTGTCTTTTCAACACGTGATGATATACCATAAACCAATCCTTCACAACAGACTTTATAATTATGATTTTCGTCCACCATTGCTTTAATGGTATTTAATTTTCCAATATTTCCACTAATAGCCATTCTAGCATTAGTAATTCTACTAACTCCATTATCATATACATCGCATTTAAACCCTGAAAAATCCTCGATTCCAGTTAACCTAAATTTTAAAGTGATGAGATCTACTTTAGACATAGAACCACACAAGTTTCTACCATTTAACCAACTTTCATCCAAAAAATTAAAATTATCTCTAGATAATGTAGGAATTACTATATTGTCTTCAACGACCTTTCCTGTCGATTTAGAAGCAGTCATAATTAAAGCAACTGAAATTAATACAGCAGCTAAAGCAACACAAATACTAATTTTTTTATTGACCATTTTATTTTTCTCCCATGTTATTAACAACGATATAACGATGCAGTGTTTATTTATAAATATTGCTTCTACGTTTAATGATATTAGATACCGCAGAAGCTAAATGTATTATTAATGTTTTAAAAATTCTAGATAAGGGTAAGTCAAAATATTCCATTATGTTTAAAGAAACTAAGGCTAGTCATACGACATTACACTCTGTTTTAAGAGAATTGACTGAGAATAAATTTATCATCAAGAAAGATATTGGACATATGAATGTTGATTATGAGGTTGCTGATTCTGGGAAGAAGTTTTATAAGAAGTTGGACGAATTGAATAAACTTTTATAATTAATATTCTTAATTATTCAGAAAGATTTATTAACAAGAAGGCTTTTAAATAGGTAAGGTGATAAAATTAAATGACAGCAAAACCAATTTCAATATTTAGAACGAAAGAACAGATAATGAGAGCACAATCTCAGGGAAATGTTAAGATCGATAATAGTGTCGTAACTAGTCCAGATTTTATTAACGCAGGGTACAATGATCTACTTGGGTTTAAAGTTATAGAAGGTAGTGATTTTAGCGTTATAGAAGTAAAATCTATAAAAGGCAATCCTCAGGCTTTTATGGAATTAGCTTTTGGAAAAAGAGGCTAAATGAACTTTAATCCTGGAATTTATTTTTTCCACTCTTCTTTTTTAAAAGATGTTTCTAGCAATTGGCTGTCTACTGGAAGCATAGGCCCATCTGCAAAATTATTTATGGACCTTGTGTCCCAAAACGTAGAAGGGCTAACATTGCACTCGTGTGATAGAACTATAAAAGAATTATTTACTGATGATAGATCTATGGGGGAAGCAACTTCTGCTGGGTTTTCAAATGAGTTTGTACCTGGTTTTGTAGATCTGATAACTGAACAAATGCTTCCAAATAATGTAGAGTTGGGGAATGATGAATATTCATACAATAGTATGATTATCATACTATATAAATGTACCGCAAGAAAAACGGTATTATTTCCCCCTATCATTAAAAAGTAGGGAGTCTTTATAAATATGGAAAAGTATACTAGAATATGGTCAAAAGAAACAAAAACAACAAAGTTTTAATAGGCAGTATAATAATAATTTTATCAGTCGTTTCTATTTTCACAATCTTATATTTCAATGATGGTGAGATTGATGGAGGAGCTCCATTAACAGTCTCATTCGTTGATGATCCAATCCCTGAATTATATACTTTTGATTCCTGCAACTCCGAGCAAGGGTGTCTAAGCTATTTATCCCAACAAGGGATGCCTGAAAATTTTCTTCAATTAAATGGATACAAAATCTTATGCGAAAATGAAAACTGCTATGTCAAAAAAATCTAAAAACCTGATGCTTTCAGGAATGTTGGTTCTCTTCTTATTGACAATTTCAATAGGGTCAGTTAGCGCGGGAGTTTCTGGATTTGCCAATGTGGACGTTGTTTCTAATTGCCCTGCAAATCAATGCCCACTTTTTAATAGTGATGATGGGGTTTGGGTTTTTAATTGGATTGATAATGGATTTTCTTCAGAAACTATAAATGCTAATTTTGATAAAGATGACGATTTGAAAGTCGATGACAAAACAGCAGAGCAGGATTTTTCAATCAGTATTGATGGATCTGATAATTTTTGTACCTATGATATTAACAGAGAAGCTGATAGGCAAGATATTCATTTGTTCGAGTTAAAAGAATTCGATGAAACTTTCTGGTTATGGGAGATAGATACTGTTGCAGAACAAGAAGCAAAGGCTATTGAGATTATGACCAATATAGGATGTAGTGGGATTGGGAATTCAAATAGTTTCCAGGGATCGGTTAGAGCTAAAAATGTTTTTGTCCCAGTAACAAGAAAACTTTACGGTGCTTGTTGGGCAATAAAAGATACTATTGGTCAAGCGGGATCTCTTCAGAATTTAAGATTTGATTTTGAGACAACCTTTACTTTAAATGCAGAGGGTAAACAAGAAATTAGAAAAACATTAAGTTATTCTTCTGGTGAAGGTACAAGCGGTATTTCTGAACTATTATCTAATGATGCTTATGTGGTATGGGATGGAAATCTTAATTCTGGTGAAACTTGTCCAACTGGCGCAGATGAATATATGAATTATAATCCAAACACTTTCGATTGGACAATCACAGACAGGCTAAATTATATACTTTACGAAAACAAACTTAGTTCATTATCTCAACTTGCTGATGATGTTGTACAGGATGCTAGGAGTGTTTACAATGCCGAACAAATAATTAATTCTGCATCTAGTAAAGCAGTGTCTCCTAGATCTCTTTCTTACTCTCCTATAATAGATTCGTACAGTTCTAATAATGGGCAGTTAAAAGTTAAATTAGGCAAAAGAATTATCTTCCCACAATTTAGACTATTCGTTGATAGTGATTATTTAGAACTTGAGATTAGCACTGGGGTCCCAGAATTATCAAAAGATTTCTTAGGTAATTGTAAACCTGATGGTGATGTTAATTTCAATATGGGTGATCTTTTCGGTGGTCAATTCGATGTTGGATTAAAAAATGCGGGTACAAAGCAAAGTAGTTTTCTTGTAAAAGTCTTATCCTGTACAAATCCATTAATATCTCCTGGATCCTCAGACGTTCTTAATTTAAATGGTGGGACTTCTGAGAATGCCAAGTTAAGTGTAGTTGGTCAATTAGATGATGTAAATAATGTTAAGGGATCATGTACTGTTGAAGCTGAAGATATAATTTCTGGAGTTAAGGATACTTGTACGGTTTCCATAGATGTTTCTAAACCCGCAACCTGTGTTAATGGAAGACAGACCTGCTCTATTAAAGATGCTAATCATGTGATAAAGGAATGTATCGGTGGGAATATGGATGTTATTGAAACTTGTCAATCAACAGAGATTTGTGATTATGATGAAGAAGGAGCCCCTGTTTGTGTTCTTGCGGACCCCGACGACCCTGGGATAGATGGCTACTGTTCTGATTGCGATACATTTATGAAAAGTAAACTTTTTGGATGGGCTAGCGGTGAAACTTGTAAGGAAAAGACCTTTCAAAATATGTTCTTTTGCATTTTTGCATTTTTAAGATTATTAGCAGTTCCTCTATTCTTTATAGCCTCTCTATTGTTTGGGTTCAATGCTATTAATAAGATTATGAAAGGCGAATACAAAGCATTAAGCTGGTCACTTGCAATAATTGTAGGTGCACTTGTTGGAGTATTAACTTATTTTGCATTCTATATTGGCCTAGCTATTTTAATTGTTCTAGTGATAGCAAGGATCATTATTGGATTTATTCCAGGACTAAATTTTCCAAAGAGGAATAGAAAATGAGAAAAGAATTAACATCAATTTTTATTTTTTCAATGATATTATTATCTTTTGTTAATGCTGGCCAAGTTATTAACATGCCAGATAATGTTAATTCATTTGAGGAATATAAGCAAAGAGTTTTAGATGCCAATAGCGAAGATGGACTTTTGGCAATTGCCACTAGTAATTATTGGGGAGTTTGTGATCAAACTTGTGCCAACCTAGTATTTCAAGGAGATTGTAGTCCGTGTTCTAACGGCGGGGTTACTAGCCTTAGAACTTGGCACCCAGATTCAATGAGTGTTATGGATACATGGACTTCTGCAAATAATTATTGTAATGATTGGTTAAAACCTTATAATTATTATAATCAACAGGCATTTTGTACAGTCCCAAGTGTTGAATGTTCTGGAGCTGGTAGTCCTCTTCCTGGAGATAGAAAATGTGATAGAAATGATGTGTTAGAATGTAGCAATTCTGGAGTTTGGGAATATCAATTTGATTGTGACTACGACTGTAATAATGGAAAGTGCATAGACGAGCAATGTTATAGCCATGACGAAAAGAAATGTAGTGGTGCTTCTGTTTATTGGTATGATTCATGTGGGGATAGACAAGAAGAATATGAAAGATGTGAATCTGATGAAGTTTGTGAAGGGGATTCTTGTGTCCGTATCTGTAGCG